>Ga0114933_10003892_pt1 | contig 14256 bp, 12 predicted proteins | sample 4SBtaG_FD_89691 | JGI IMG/M metagenome (GOLD analysis project Ga0114933, IMG submission 89691) | Deep subsurface microbial communities from Kolumbo volcano to uncover new lineages of life (NeLLi) - 4SBTROV12_W25 metaG | ecosystem: Environmental > Aquatic > Marine > Volcanic | place: Kolumbo...
GGATGACTGGCCATCTTTTGACCTTTTTATCTCGCCTTATTCAAGGCATTATTTTATTTATTCCCTGATTATTTTGAGAGACGAAACTCGATGATTAGTTCTTAAGGAGGTGGGACATAACACTACAAGCACAAGTCATCTTGAAACAAGCGACATCATTCGTGTATCCGAGGACTTTTATCGCAAAGCAGAACATGCAATTCCCCGTATTTCCAGGCAATTTGTCGTATTTCTTGCAGAAGGCGAGTTTTCGGACCTATTTTCGAGATTTGCCCAAGACGGAATCTGTAGAATTCTCCCTAAACATGATGACTTATACGAACGATTAGGGTGGGATCGCTTTCTCACTCAACACCGGCAAGGACTCGATGGCGATCTACATTGCTTAACATTAAAAAGTGGGCTTAAACGACAGTTTCAATTGACCCATTCCGACGACAAACTCTTTCTAATGGACGAAATCCTGGCTTGGCTGTCAGAAAATAAACTGCCCGATGCTGACTATTCGAACGCCTTAGTCATGCTGCTTGAGGAAATGCTTGAAAACAGTTTGTACGCGGCTCCCCGTGACGGTCAAGATAAGCCATATTACTCAAAAGGTGAAAGTCGTGAGCTAAAAGAAAATGAAAAGATTGGAATCGATGTGACACTCGATGAGGGAGTTTTAGGGCTCATGGTCACCGACAATTGGGGTACATTATCACCAGCAACTTTTCTAAAACATTTGGAGCATGCCATGCAAGAGGGGATTGTGGCGGGTGTTGGCGGCGGAGGTCTCTACATGATGTGGCGTATGTCGGATTATTTGCAAATCCGTATCCATCCCCATCATAAAACTCAGATCACCGTGCTATGGGATCTAAATAAACCGTTCTCTATGAATCCAAATACCGGATTTCAGTGTCTATATCACAGTGAGCAAGAAGAGGTAATGGGATAATGGTTATTGACAACGCTTTTTCTATCAAACCAATTCAAACAGGAGACGATACAGTCCAATCGTTTGAGTGTATTGGGTCCATTGATGCCCATTCTGGACCCGCTCTGAACGAAATCCAGATCTTGCCCAAATCGACTAAGGTGATACTCAACTTCAGCCAAGTCGAACGTGTCAATTCAATGGGCTTATCATTGTTGTTAAAAACATTCGAGAATTGGGAAAGCCACCATATTCAAGTTGAAGTAAACAACCTTAATCGAATGATTAGCATGTTGTTTAAAATAACTGGGCTGGGAAGATTTTTGCCTGGACTTATTGCGCAAGCCAGTGACGTTGCCGCAAAGAACCAAGCGTCGGTTGACCCCGCCCCTCCTTTTCAAAGTAATAAAACCAAGGACGAGGAAAGAGCACCAACAAGTTCCGCAAACGCAACCCTGAAATTCGTTGCCAACCTGCAAACCGGGCAACAAATGAGTGGATGGTATCTACTCAATACTTATTTACAACGCCGTATCGAACGTGCAATTCATCTGGAACAACCTGATTTTGGACAGGAAGTAGCCAATACTTCGGCGGATCTTTTCTTTTCCAAACCTTTTGAAGCATTATCAATGATACATAACCATGGATATGTGCCCTTATTACGACCAAAAAGCGAGGCCGATGAAGTTGTTATCTTAGCTCGATCTACGGATAGCCGTGAATTTACCCATTTCAATAAGTCGAAAGTATCAACCGCCTCAAAAAATAGTTTCGTGTATATTTTGGGGCGTTCACTTTGCGACGAAAGTGGATTAGATTCGGGAACTTTTGATTTTGTATTTGCCGGAAACGAGATAAAAGCACTCCAAATGTTAATCAAAAAACAAGTTGATCTTCTGTTTATGCTAAAAAAGACCTACCAGGGACTTTCATCGCTTGCCAGAAGCTCCACACGATTAGTCGATGAAAGTGAAACCAATTTTGCGTTTCACCTTTTTTGCTCGGCACCCTACCTTACCAGCGCAATCCATCAATCATTGTCCAATACGCTTTTGGAAATGGCTGACGATGAAAAAGGTAAACAAGTGCTTGATGATATTGAGATCGACGGCTGGTGCAAACCGGATGAAGGCGAACTAAAAATGTTAGAGTTACTCTTTAAACGCTATGGTGCAGCCTAATCCTTGACGAACCCTGACTAGTGAATTGACTCCTGCGTGCATTATCGACCCCAGTTCCCCCAAAACCGGCACAACGGACTAGAATCAGCTTCGAAATTATCTACAAATTCCTGATGAGGTTAGCCGATATTTAGGTCATACATATCGACTGCTCTAACTTTATTACCTTTGAATAAATCTAATAGCTCCTCAAAAATATCGGTTGAATTTCTCAGATCATCTTCGGCATACCTTTTTTCACAAGGCCAGATCTGTTAATACCACCGCCCAAAAGTATATCGACAACCAATTTCGTCGCTTTTTTTCAGTCGGACCATACAAAGCAACCATCGCATCTGGAAATCCACGAAGTCCTTTCTTTGCCTCTTTCGCTGAGTTTTAATCATGACCGACACGTCGACCAAGTATTTTTAGATTACCGAATGCTAATCTGATCATCGGCTGAGTTGGGAAACAAACCACCTTGTTGAAAAATGTGTTGACTTAATCGTGCAAAAGCTTCGATAGTAAGTGTTTCGGCCCTAGCTTTAGGATCAATTCCTATAGATTTAAGCTGTTCTTCAGACACAAGGGTTTTCAATGTATTACGCAAAGTTTTTCGGCGTTGGCTAAACGCTTGGGCAACAACGTATTCGAATATTTTAGGGTCGGCGATATCGGCCGGCGGCCTGGCCAACGGCTTCAACCGAACCAAGGCTGAATGAACTTTTGGACTTGGGTTAAAACACTCTGGCGCAACATCGAACAATTTTTCGGTTCGATAACGGCACTGCATTAGAATGCTGAGCCTGCCATATTGTTTATTCCCTGGTTGCGAGCAAATTCTGTCTACTACTTCCTTTTGAAGCATAAAATGCATATCTTCTACGATCTCTGCATTTTTCAGTAATCTTAATAGAAGGGGGGTAGAAATATTGTAGGGCAGATTCCCGACGACCCGTAGTTTGTTTCCACTGGAGTATAAACTTTTGAAGTCGAATTTAAGCGCATCAGTACTGTGAATCCGAACTGATCTAGTATTTCCAAATTTCTTGTTCAAAATGGTAACCAAATCCCAATCCATCTCAATAATATCCAAAAAGCCACCACTCTCCACAAGTTCATCTGTTAGAGCTCCCTTTCCGGCACCAATTTCGACAAGATGCTGGTTTTCCATCGGGTTAATTGCCGCAACGATTTGGAAAATAACCTGAGAATCTTGGAGAAAATTTTGGCCAAAGCGCTTACGAGGACGATGATTCATCAGGGTGACAACATCTCTTGCCTGCCAAACACCGCGTGATTTTCTACCATATCAATAGCAGCATGAATCGCAGCTATAAGACTGCCAGTATCCACACGGCCACTGCCCGCGAGATCTAATGCAGTACCATGGTCCACCGATGTACGAATAATCGGAAGACCCAGGGTAATATTCACCGCTTGGCCAAACCCAATATGTTTCAAAACCGGCAATCCTTGGTCGTGATACATAGCTACAATCACATCGGCTTGTTCCAGATATTTAGGCGTAAAAAGTGTGTCGGCAGGAAGAGGTCCCTCTAAGCACAAACCCTCCTTTGAGAGTGAGGTCAACGCAGGCTCGATGACATCGATATCCTCCCGACCTATATAACCACCTTCACCAGCGTGAGGATTGAGTCCACAAACGAGAATCCGCGGATTAGCAATCCCAAATCGATGTATCAAATCCCCATTCAGAATTCGCAAAATTGTTTTGATTCGTTTGGATGTAATGGCAGCACTCACACTGGAAAGTGGTAAATGAGTGGTAACTAAAGCAACTCTAAGAGCAGGCGCCACCAACATCATGACCGGGATACCCCCGGTAATCCCAGCAATATATTCAGTGTGGCCCGAAAAAGAGATACCAGCAGAATTAATAATGCCTTTGTGAATAGGACCTGTCACTAGAGCATCTACACATCCAGTCATACAGGAGCGCACCGCTTGATCGATGGTTTTTAAAATATAGGGAACACTTTCTGCGTTTGGTTTCCCTAAAACTGTATTGGATTGGCACGGAATGGGAACTATCTTTAACTCATTCGCCAGATTAGACTTAGGTGGAACACTAAAGTCAACCGTGCTGATTGTTAAAGGAATACCAAGCTGCTTGGCTCGATCAACAAGCAAGTCATAGTCGCCAAATACAATAATTTCGCAGGAGAAACACTTGCGTGCCGCTAATACACAAAGATCCAGACCAATTCCGGCGGGTTCCCCTGGTGTATATGCGATGCGCGGAATCAAGGTTTTAACGACGTTTTAACTTCACATGATATGAACATACGCTTCATCACGGATCCGACGCAACCAAAGTTCGGTTTCCTCCTCGATTTTGCGTTTCCGAATTTCTTCTCGTGCCTGATCTTTTTTATGTTCAGCGGTATTATCACGCTTCTTGCGTTCGAGAACCTGAACTATGTGCCAACCAAATTGGGTTTGCACTGGTTCACTAATGTCATTGACCGCCAGTTGATTCATAGCACGTTCGAACGGAGGAACCAATGCACCCGGCTCGATCCAACCAAGATCACCACCCTTGAGTGCTGAAGCTTTGTCGTCTGAGTACGATCGCGCCAAAGAGTCAAAAGGTTCTCCATTTTCAATCCGGAATTTCAATTTATCAAGCCGTTTTTTGGCATCCTTGTCATCGATCAGTTCATTAGGTTTGATCAAAATATGGCGAGCTTTGGTTTGGGTGACGATGTGTATGCTGGCACCCTGAACTTCAATCAGTTTAATAAGATGAAATCCACTAGGACTCCGAATCGGTCCCTGTATATCACCCGTTTGCATATTCACTATGTATTCAACGAATAGCGTGGGGATCTGACCCAATTTTCGCCAACCCAGATCACCGCCATTCAGTGCTTGCGAACCATCAGAAACGGATATTGCTAGTTGTCGAAAATCAGCATTTGAGCGAAGTTGCTTCAATATTCCATCGGCCGTCTTTTTGGCGGATTGGATGGTCGAGGGCGCAGCGGCCTCCGGAGTAGCAATTAGAATATGTCCTAAGTGATACTGGGTTTTTTGCTGTTCGTCGAACTGACTTTCTGTTTCCATATAGTGCTCAAGTTCCCGACTACTCACCTTTACCCTACTGTTTACCTGATTAGTGCGGAGGCGAGTTACCAATATTTCATTACGCATATCTTTGACAAAATCCGCATAGGGTATGTTTTCTTGCTCAAGTGCCCCGCGAAACTGTTCAAGCGTCATACTGTTTCGTTGTGCCAACTCCAACATAGATCTACGTAAAGTCTCATCATCTACGGTTATCCCCGACCGTTCCGCCAGCTGTAGTTGCAATTTACCGATAATCATGCGCTCTAGAACCTGCTTTTGAATAATAAAGTCAGGCGGAAGATTTTGATTGGATTGAGCCAATGTCTGTTTGATTGTGAAAACTTGGCGATCTAATTCACTGGCGAGAACAACATCATCTTCAACAACCGCAACAATTCGATCGATTAGCTTGGCAGATGCAGGAATTGACCAATTAAAAACTAGGACTAGGATGAAGATAACCCCTCGGCGATACAACAAACTTGATTCAATCGAATTTTTTTTCATATAGGTACCCTTTATGGTATGCGGTATCCGGAAATATTGCGCTCGAGAAATTTATCTACTTGGTCCCCGAAACTAGTGAAACCTTTGAATTCCACCTGGAAAAAAATGCCTGTTTGGGCTTCACTGTCGACGTCATTTACATAATGGCGCCCAAGGACACGGAGCCTCCAACAACAACCTTCTTTTTCAAATCCCAGGAAACTTTCTACAGTCTGATCGTCCAAAAAGGAATATTGCAAACGCCCTACTACGCGGATATCGTCCAACAATGGCCAGCGAAAAGAAACATCGCCCTGGTCTATCAGTCGCTCTTCGGCCGTGAGATCTCTGCGATAGCGGTAAGATAAATTTAAAATACGATCCAAACCTTCCCTATATTCTACGGTGGCGTCTCCGCGTGCAATGTCGTTGACGTCAGGGTTCCATTGCAAACCCGAACGAAAAGTTAAACCATCAATAATTACCGCATCAAGCTCAGTAATTAAATTGGATAAGTTCGTTGTTGGGCGTGGGGTATTTGGGCTTTCTGTAACGTTCTGCTCACTAAAGTAGTAAATTTGTCCCACCGTCGCTTTGAGCCGTTCTTTTCCAGTACTTGAATCAATAAATCTAGAAGTCAAAGCCAAAGAAAACTGGTTTGCATCGCCTATTCGATCAATTCCATTAAATCGATTATCCCGAAATAATTGATTATAGTTAAAATCAAATTCTGACGTGTCGAAAATTGGAATGTCATTTTGATTATGATCAGGAATATATAGATAGAATGCTCTGGGTTCCAATGTTTGTATATAAGGGCTCGAATTTAAAACAACATCACGCTCGAGAAACACACCGCTATCAATTGAAGCAATGGGAAGAGTACGATTTACATTAGAAAATGTATCGGTAGGATCATCGAGCCAATACTGGGTATGATCGACCGAAATCTTCGGTTTAATATACATTGACGGCGTTTCAAAAGTGTAGCTCAATCCCGGGTTAATATTCAACCGGGGACCTGTAACTGAATTACCTCGATCAAAATAGACAAATTCGCTATTTAAATTAACTTCTGTGCCAGTATTGCCAATTGGTTTTCTGGTATCCAGGGCAAGCTGGGGTAGCCGCCGATAAGGCCGATCATCGCTGTTTATGGTGCGATCTATAGTCTGGTAATATTCGGTCCTGGCCAGCATCAACGTGTCTTCGTTTCTATATAGAACGTTCGCCTGACTTTTGACATGCCGTTGATCGGAGACAGACAAAGTATTACCCAGCTCGTCCAGATAATCATCGTCAGATACGTAATTTCCATCGATATCGAAACTAAGATTTTGGCTAAAACGAGTATAATGAATAAGAGAAGCTTGCCCTCGTATGTCTCGTCGTTCACTGTCGTAAGGAACCAACTCTGCTGAAAATTCAGTATTGGACGCTTGTGTAAGATAGCGCAATTCGCCTCCCAGTAGAACGCCGCGCTTGCTCATGACCCGGGGAGAAAAAGTCAAATCGAGGTTGGGTGCAATATTCCAGTAATAGGGAACCGTCATATCGAATCCGGTTTCCTCAGTACTCCCTATAGAGGGAGCAAGAAACCCTGATTTTCGTCTATCGTCAATGGGAAATGAAATATATGGAGTATAAAGTACTGGAACATCTCTGACTTTTAGCACGGCGCCTAAGGCTTCAGCTACTCCACTTTCACCGTCTAGCTTAATATCATCTGCGTATAGAGCCCAATCCTGGTTATTGGGACGACAAGTGGTATAGCTTGCATTTTTTAAGCGATAAAGAGTATTACTGTCTTTATACACAACATCGGCCTGGCCGCGTGCGGGAATAGCATTAAAAAGATATTGAGTGTTAGTTAGGTGCGCCTTATCCGATGCCAATTTTAAAAACGTGCTGTCACTATATAGCGATAGTCCTTCTTCGCGAAAATAAACATTCCCTCTTGCGTTCAATGTATTGGATTGGAGATCGTACTCGGTCTGGTCGGCCATTACATTTTGATCCGCTCGGGTAAAATCTACGCCTCCGGAAAATGACAAGATTTCTTCCTCAAAAACATCAACATAATCGGATTCAATCGAAATCGGCGCAAGATCGCGTTGAACACCAAGATCAGAGGATATAGCAGGCCCTAATAGTGATGTGCACGATGCCCAAGGGTCATAGGGAATTCGCTCCAACATGTTGTTATACACCTCCATTTCTCGGTCAGTGTGCACGGGAATAAATTCGTCACTCTTTTTATCGGCCGTATCAATATCGGATGGAACGCTCGGGTCTCGACCCGTTAGAGTACAGTTCCAACCCGTACCTTCTGAATCGACCACACAATTCCAGCCAGATTGTTGAATTGGCGGAGTAGGCTCCGGCTTTAGTGGCATCATAGTTTGAGGAGGAGACTGTTGGGCAATGGTTTTCTGCGAATCAACGGGTTTTTTGGTTTTAGGTTCGGGTTCGAATTCTTTTTCCTTGGTAGCACAAACCCATTCTTTGCCATCATCGCCAAGTTGACAGTCCCAAATGTCTTGCGCCGCAAGAAACTGAGAACTCCCAAAAGAAATCAATAGAACAAGCAGTAGCCCACATCTTTCACTGGAATTCACAACCAGGGGTCTCGAGAACGTAGGGATACGAAACACAGTCAGGATAACGCTCAAAAACACACTTGTTAACACATTAAGTACGTTTTTCAAGCACAATAGACTACACCAGAGACCCGCAGAAGAAAGCTGATGAGAATTGCGGATACGTCTGTGATACATTAAGAGGATCGAGATTTTTCTTATTCTAAAACAAATTTAAGGAAGCTCGCTGACCAGTTAGTCCCCACGGTGCATAATAGCCACAACCTTAACAAAAAAACCCAAAAGAAGATATTTGGATTTGAATGAAAGCGATGATACTAGCCGCCGGACGCGGTGAACGACTTCGACCCTTGACCGATAATATTCCTAAACCGTTAGTAGCAGTAGCTGGGCGGCCAATCATTGAATATACCATTCAAGCTTTGGAAGAAGCTGGGTTTAAAGATCTGATAGTTAATCTTGCCCACCTTGGAAATAAAATTGAAATGGTTTTGCAGGATGGGAGTCGTTTTAGTGTAAACATTAGCTATTCCCGAGAAGGACCAGTCGGATTAGAGACTGGAGGCGGCATTTTCCATGCACTACCTCTACTGGGCAATGATCCCTTTACCGTAGTCAATGGCGATATTTTTTGCGATTTCCCTTTACAAACATTGATCAAAAAACCACCACGATTAGCCCACATAATTTTGGTGCCAAATCCGAAACATAATCCTTCTGGAGATTTTTCAATTACCGACAATGGAACTGTGTACGTAGGAGGAAACCAAAACTATACGTTTGCAGGGATCGGAAGTTATCAACCAAAGTTATTTGAAGGTTGTAAGGAGGGTACGTATCCCCTCGCCCCAATCCTACGGCAAGCCATGGAACGCGGTGACGTTAGTGGTGAAATATACCAGGGATTATGGACTGACCTAGGAACATTGGAGCGGATAAACGCCTTGGAAAAAAAATTATTAGCTCAACAGACCTAATCCCCTTTCATCGGGCTGCCGAAAGGCATTCTGCGTCAGTCTATGGTTCTACGAGACATACTGGTATTTTCCACCACTTCTGTAGCAGTGGATACTTGGCCAATCAATACTCGGACACTAAACTGATAGAATCATTCCCAAATGGTACTTCCAGTGCAATACCGGAGTTGGGTAGATTATTATTAATTGTATTTGTTCCAGTCTTGGCATAGATCGCAAAATTTTGATTGAGGGATTCATCAATTTCCGTTATGTCAGTCATATCCTTTACTACCCCAAACATCGGTACAGCATAACGATTAATAGAATTCTGATAAGAGGCTCTTTATTGGCCTACAAACCCATATCGAGTCAATTCAAGGCAAAAAATAATCGATTTCAGGAGTTATTGAACAGCTACATTTTCCTCAAGCTACGGCGACTCTTTAACAACACGACTGTCAGTAGCGGGCCAGAAATTGTATATACCATGAAAAGCAAAAATACCATCAAGGGTGGATGGGCAAATATCATACCTATGCTAAGCATCATGCCTATCGCAACCACAAAAGGTATTTCGCCACGAAAGTCAATTTCCTTAAAGGTTAGATAGCGGATGTTACTAACCATTAACAAACCGCTTGTTATCGTTATGATCAATGATATGTATTGGAGAGTTTCTCCATCATAGCCGTATTCTAAAGATACCCACATAAAACTTGCCAGTAACATTGCGGCAGAAGGACTGGGTAAACCTTGGAAATAACGTTTATCTTCACCGCCCACCTGAGCATTGTACCGGGCTAAGCGTAAGGCTCCACCAGCAGCATGTACAAACGCTGCAAACCAACCGATTTTGCCTAAATTCGACAAAGACCAAACATACATTACTAATGCTGGTGCAACGGCAAAAGACATCATGTCCGAAAGACTATCGTACTGGGCGCCGAATTCGCTCTGGGTATTGGTGAGCCGGGCTATTCGTCCATCAAGACCATCCATAATCAAGGAAACAAAAATAGCTACCGCTGCCAATTCAAATCGATTGTGGAAAGCGGCTGTTATCGCGTAAAACCCCGAAAAAAGAGCGGCAGTAGTACATAAATTCGGCAATAAATATATTCCACGCCGACGCTTTTTGATTTTATTCGTTCCAACCGTTGTCATTTCCCAACCCCGAAAACAATACCCCAAACAGTAACTCTATTCAGATGGCCTCTATTTTCTTGAGGAACAAAGGAAAAATGTACAGTTTACTTTTGTAACTGAACATTTTTGACACTGTAATAGAGCAAAATAGAGGTGAATTAATAGTTACTCTAATTTTTTTCTTTATCGACAATTTTATTCGCCTTAATCCAAGGCATCATATTACGTAAACGGGCACCCACCTCTTCTATAGCATGTCGACGCCCAAGCCGACGTTTGGCTTTTAAACTCGCGGCTCCAGCCTGATTTTCCAATATAAATTCTTTAGCGAATTCACCACTTTGAATTTCATCGAGAATCTTTTTCATTTCTAATTTAGTTTGGTCATTAACGATTCTCGGTCCTCGGGTAAAATCGCCGTACTCTGCAGTATTAGAAATGGAGTAACGCATATTGGCAATTCCGCCTTCGTACATAAGATCGACAATTAGTTTCAACTCATGCAAACATTCAAAATACGCCATTTCCGGAGCATACCCCGCTTCTACTAGAGTTTCGAAGCCTGCCTGGACCAACGCTGTTGTTCCTCCGCACAAAACCGCCTGTTCCCCAAACAAATCTGTCTCAGTTTCTTCTCGAAAATTGGTCTCAATGATACCCGCCCGACCACCACCATTGGCGGATCCATAAGATAGTGCTGTTTCTTTAGCTTGGCCAGAAACATCTTGAAAAATCGCTATCAAAGAAGGAACCCCGCCACCTTCGGTATAGGTCGACCGAACGAGGTGTCCTGGTCCTTTTGGAGCAATCATGATGACGTCTAAATCAGCGCGCGGAATGATTTGCTCAAAGTGGATATTAAATCCATGGGCAAAAGCTAGCGTTGCGCCTTGTTTAATATTCGGTTCGATAGTGTCGGCGTACAGTTTAGCTTGGTGCTCATCCGGAGCCAAGATCATTACAACGTCTGCATTTTTAGCCGCATCAGCAATGGACATGACAGTTATTCCAGCATTTTTAGCCTTGGCGACCGATGACGAATCGTCACGTAGGCCAACAATCACATCCACCCCCGAGTCTTTGAGATTGTTCGCGTGGGCGTGCCCTTGCGAACCATAACCGATAATTGAAACTTTTTTGTTTTGGATAATCGAAAGATCAGCGTCTTTGTCGTAATATACTTGCATGGATTTCCTCGTGCTTTAAAACTTCATTTGTATAAGGTTAGGGACTCAGAGTGAAAGACACTTTTCTCCTCGCAACAAGCCGGTTGCTCCAGATCGAACGACTTCTATGACCTGACCCTGTCCAATGGATTGAATGAATGAATCCAACTTAGCCGACGTTCCGGTCATTTCAATGACATAAGTCGATGCGGTGACATCGATTATATTCCCTCGGTAAATTTCGCATAGATTTTTGATTTCTCCTCGAGCATCATCGCTAGCATGCACCTTAACCATCATCAATTCACGCTCAATATGCGATGATTCCGAAAGATCAATATCGATGAGTTTGACGACATCGATAAGCTTATTCAATTGTTTGACGATTTGTTCCAGTATTTCCTCGCTTCCCCGGGTAACAATAGTCATCCGTGAGAGACTTTGGTCCTCTGTTGTAGCAACCGTGAGCGATTCAATATTATATCCCCGTGCAGAAAAAAGCCCGGCGACTCGCGATAATGATCCTGATTCGTTCTCCAGTAAAATGGCTATAATGTGTCGCATCAAGCCAACTCCCTATCTACAGCGGTTCCCGGTGCCAACCGCATCTTATTATGGGCTTTTCCAGCTTCGATCATAGGGTAAACATTTTCCGTCTGGTCAACCATAAAATCCATGAATACCACACGATCTTTAAGCTTAAATGCCTTTTCAAGCGCAGACTTAACATCTTTTGGATCTTCTATCCGCATCCCGACATGACCAAAACTTTCTGCCAACTTAACGAAATCTGGCAAAGCATCCATGTACGAATGAGAATAACGGCTTTCGTATGAAAATTCCTGCCACTGGCGGACCATGCCCATGTAACGGTTATTTAAATTGATTATTTTTATAGGAGTATTATATTGAAGCGCAGTTGAGAGCTCCTGTACACACATTATAAAACTTGCCTCTCCTGTAACACAGGCGACTTGTGCAGAAGGATGGGCTAATTGGACACCAATGGCTGCCGGCATCCCAAAACCCATGGTTCCAAGGCCTCCAGAATTAATCCATCGGCGGGGTCTATCGAATTTATAAAACTGAGCAGCGAACATTTGATGTTGGCCAACATCAGATGTCACAAAAGCTTCCCCCTTGGTTACATCATACAACTGCTCTACGACATATTGGGGCTTTATTAATGCGCTTTCTCTGTCATACTGAAGGCAATCAATATTGCGCCATTTATCGATCGACTTCCACCAAGCAGCAAGCGTTTTCTTATTTGGCTTTTTTTTATGATCTTTAACCTGAATCAATAATTCCGTCAACACTGCACCTACTTCGCCGACGATGGGAATATCCACACGAACGGTTTTCGAAATAGACGCAGGATCCACATCAATGTGAATGATTTTCGCATCAGGACAAAATTCGCTGATAACCCCAGTAACCCGGTCATCGAACCGCGCACCAATTGCAATCAAAACATCACAATCATGCATAGCCATATTGGCTTCGTAAGTACCGTGCATACCTAGCATGCCGACAAATTGGCCATCAGTCGCAGGATATGCACCCAAACCCATCAGGGTATTGGTTATAGGGTAACCCAGAAGCTTTGTCAGCTCGGTTAATACATCTGACGCCCCACCCAATACCACGCCACCACCCGAATATATCATGGGGCGTTCGGCGCTTATCATCAAATCAACCGCTTTCTTAATTTGAAATTTATGCCCCTTAACCGCAGGACTATAGGAACGCATAGAGACCGTTCGCGGGTATTTATAAGGGATCTTAATGTTTGGGTCTGTAATATCTTTGGGAATATCCACTACAACAGGGCCTGGGCGCCCAGTCGTCGCGATATGAAAGGCCTTCTTCATGGTCTCCGCAATATTTTTAACATCCTTAACCAAAAAGTTGTGCTTGACGCAGGGCCTTGTGATGCCCACTGTATCCACTTCCTGGAATGCGTCACTTCCTATAACCGGAGAAGGTACCTGCCCCGTAACCACTATCAGTGGAATAGAGTCCATATAAGCGGTGGCAATTCCAGTGACCGCATTGGTAGCGCCCGGTCCAGAAGTAACTAGGACAACTCCAGGTTTACCAGTGGATCTTGCATACCCGTCAGCAGCATGGGTCGCCCCTTGCTCGTGCCGGACCAAAACGTGCTTGACCTTTTCTTGCTTGAATAGGGCATCATAAAGATGTAATACCGCCCCACCAGGATATCCAAAAATATATTCGACGCCTTCATCTTGAAGGCACTTTACTACTATGTCTGCGCCGTTGAGCTCCACAACCTGTAATCCTCAAAAAACGGGCGCCAATGATCACCCAAAGAAAAGCCCAATAGTATACCTAAGAAAACTGGCGTATGAAATGATATTGTCAATACCTAAAATAGTTAGTTTGGTGTTACCCAATGAAGTCCGCTAGCACACCAGAGTAAATCACTCAAAGACGAGACCCAGCTGATGGTTGCCAAGAACGTCACCACCAACCGTCAGAAAGTCGACACCCTACCGATTCATGAGCCCAGTGGAACGCTAACCTGACCTACAGATGATTATTCATCAAAAGGGGCATTTCCCCGCCACTAAAACACCCATAGTCGACACAAAATTATCCAAACTTGCTTAAAAAATTGATATCTTCCAGAATCTCAGACTTTGAACCCCAAGACAGCGTGGATTTTGGTAGATCTTGATCACTCAAAAACCCGCA
>Ga0114933_10003893_pt1 | contig 14256 bp, 13 predicted proteins | sample 4SBtaG_FD_89691 | JGI IMG/M metagenome (GOLD analysis project Ga0114933, IMG submission 89691) | Deep subsurface microbial communities from Kolumbo volcano to uncover new lineages of life (NeLLi) - 4SBTROV12_W25 metaG | ecosystem: Environmental > Aquatic > Marine > Volcanic | place: Kolumbo...
AAATACTTGCCTTTGACAAAACCTTTATCCCGCTATTATTTAAATAATCTATAATTCCAAGCAGAGTTTTTTCAGGTTCTCCAAATTTGTCACTAGGCAAATTTGCACCTAGACCAATTAAAATCATATATAACCTCCAAAACTCTATCTGTTATAAACCTACTTTAATAAATTCAAATACTATCTCTATTAGAAAAAAAACAATAATAAACCATCGATAAGATATATATGTGGAGACATGAAATGCCCAAATCAGAAAGAAATAAATTTGCGTTTTTTATAGATGGTTCCAATTTGCATTCATCAGCAAAGGCTTTAGGGGTCGTTATTGATTTTAAAAAGCTGCTAAAATTATTTAATAATGATGGAGAACTTTTAAGAGCATATTATTATACTGCTATTTCTGAAAACCAAGATCACTCTTCAATCAAGTCTTTAGTAGACTGGCTTGCTTACAATGGTTACACCCTTAAAACTAAACCTACTAAGGAATTTATTGATTCTGATGGACGCAAAAAATTAAAGGGAGATATGGATATAGAATTAGCTATAGACGCCCTAGAAATTGCCCCCCACATAGATCACGCAATAATATTTTCAGGAGATGGAGATTTCCGATATTTAGTAGAGGTCATTCAAAGAAAGGGCGTAAGGGTAACGGTAGTAAGTACATTAAAATCTATGCCTGCAATGATAGCTGATGAATTAAGGCGACAAGCGGATGACTTTGTCGAACTAAAGGATATATTAGATAATATTAGTCTTAATGTTGAAGATACTAACACTCAAAATTTATCTGATGAAATTATTAATAACAACATAACTAATTCAACTTCTCCTCCTTCTAAAGCAAGCTTTTCTAAAAAGTCACAACTAACTGATAATGCAGAGGATGCAAAGTGAGTCCAAATATTAATTATTGGCATAAACCTGATAAGAAATGCTCAATCTGTCCGCGATTAACTCTATTTCGGAGAGATAACGATTTGCGTTATGCAGATTGGCATAATGGTCCGGTTGAAAGCTTCGGATCACTAGATGCACGTCTCCTAGTTATTGGTCTTGCACCGGGACTGAAAGGAGCCAATCGAACTGGTCGACCATTTACCGGTGATTACGCTGGAGAATTACTTTACCCAACAATGATAAAGTTTGGATTTGCTAACGGAAATTATGCTGCAGCCGCCGATGACTCCTTGAGATTAAACGACGCTAGAATAACTAATGCTGTCAGATGCGTTCCACCAAATAATAAGCCTATTGCTCAGGAAATATCCTCTTGTGCTAAGTTTCTTAAGCTTGAAATCAACAAGATGCAGAAATTATTCATTTTCTTGTGCCTAGGTCATATTTCTCATAAAGCCACTTTACGCGCTTTAGGTCTTAAAATATCACAATACAAATTTAATCATGGAGCAATTCACCATTTAGAAGATGGTCGTATTCTTGTTAATAGCTATCACTGTTCTAGGCTCAACACTAATACTGGGAGATTATCGACAAAAATGTTTGAATCAATATTTATTGATATTCAAAATTTGCTCAAAAAAAATTAAAAATCATACATCTTTACGAATTAATCGCTCTTTTTGCCTTTGCCACGAGCGGGCCTTCTCGGTTTGCCTTTTGTCATATTTTCGCTTTCCTGAAGCAACCGCAAGCTCTACTTTAGCTATTCCACGAGGGTTAAAGTAAAGAGATAAGGGAACTAGAGTTATGCCCCCACGTCTTAATGTACCAATTAACTTAGCAATTTCCCTGCTCCTCAAAAGCAACTTTCGCGGTCTATTTGGCTCATGATTTTCAATATTACCTGCAAAATATTCACTTATATGTGCATTTTGTAAAAAAATTTCTCCACCCTTCTCAGCTGCGTAAGAATCACCAATATTGGTTCTTCCAAGTCGTAATGACTTTACCTCAGTTCCGGTGAGTACTATTCCAGCCTCCAGCGTATCCTCAATTTTATAATCTCGCCGAGCTTTCCTGTTAACGGCTATTATTTTTTTGCTAACTGATGAGTTACTAGCCATCCTTCAAGTTATCCAAATTGTATAAACAAATTATTTGCCCTACAAAAGTTGTAATTTATACATTGTTGATTCTATCAGGTCAGAATTTTCCTTGCTAGGTTCACAAAGAGGTAGTCTGTACTCACCAATACATCGTTTCATTAAAGATAAAGCAAATTTAACTGGAATTGGGTTGCTTTCTAAAAACATCACATCATGTAGTGGCATCAAGGCCATATGACGTTCAAATGCCTTTAAAACATCATTAGCTTTCCATGACTTAAAAAATTCAGAGCATAGGCGGGGTACTATATTTGCAGTAACAGAAATTACTCCGTGCCCACCCTGAGCTAAGAAGCCAAGTGCTGTTCCATCCTCTCCTGAAAATTGTATAAATTCTTCACCGCAAGCTGCTTTCACCAATGTCGGCATACAAAGATCAGCGGTAGCATCTTTTACACCTACAATATTCTCATGCCGTGATAAATTAGTCATCGTTTCCAGTGACATATTAACTACGCAGCGCCCCGGGATATTATATATTATTTGTGGGATATCTACAGTATCAGCTATTGTCATATAGTGGCGATACATTCCTTCTTGTGTTGGTTTGTTGTAATAAGGCATTACTAACAAAGCCCCGCTTGCTCCTGCATCTCTGGCATGTTGGGTAAGCTCACATGCCTCCTTTGTTGCATTAGAGCCAGCTCCAGCAATTATGGGAACCCTTCCAGAAGCAACCTCCACACAGAGTTCCACAACGCGCATATGCTCCGAATGCGTTAGAGTGGGAGACTCGCCTGTTGTACCACATGGAACAAGACCTTTTGCTCCCTCTTTTATTTGCCACTCTACCAAGTCCCGAAATGCTGGCTCATCAACCTCTCCGTTAGAGAAAGGTGTTACTAATGCAGTAAAATAACCTTCAAATTTGGTCATTCTAAGAAACCTCAATTTTTGCTTTTGTCAGAATATAACAATAGTAGGGGGATCGAGTAATCACAAGAGTGGGAAAGAAAACCTAACTGAAATAATAATCTTTAACTACCTTACCATCCTTAAAGCTGTTATTAAAATAGTAGGAAATTTTCATTAGGAATTCACTTTGCGTCTATTAATTAATATCCTTTATGCATTTTGTTTAATTATAGGGGTAACTGTTACAAATAATGTAACAGCAGAAAATTTTAAAATTCCCCAACCCCCCCCTTTTTCTGGTAATGATTCTAAAAATTTTAATAAGGCTCTGATTGCTTTGGATAGGGGAAAATATTCAAAAGCTTTAGCCATAAGTAAAATAATTAATGACCAATCTGCTCGAGAAATAATAAAGTGGATCACTTATACTGATCCTTATAGCTTCCCTTCTTTTTTCAACATTTCTAACTTTATAAATTCCCATCGCGATTGGCCGAGGCAAAGTAGTTTATTATCAACAGCTGATCGAGCACTAGCAGCAAAAAAGAATGATACACCTGTTTTAGAGTGGTATCGTTGGCAAGATCCAGTAAGTAAACAAGGTCGTCTGAGGCTAGCTGAAGCTCTCTTAAGAGAGGGAAACAAAGACCGAGCCAAGATTTTCATAAGTAAATCTTGGCTGCTCGACCATTATAGCCGCAAGGATTTATTAATCACTGAAAAAAAATATCGAGAATTTTTAACTAAAGATAATCACCTAGCTAGACTCGATCAACTTCTTTGGAATAACAAAGAGGTGGCAGCAAAACAAATGTTTCGCTTTGTAGATAGCAAATATAAAGACCTTGCTATTGCACGCTTAGCACTAAGAAACTTTTATAGAGGAGTTGACGCAGCAATTGCTAAATTGCCTGAACAACTTAAAAAAGATCCTGGTCTAAAATATGAAAGAGTTCGTTGGAGAAGAAAAAAAGGCAAGAATGAATCATCAAGGGAAATTTTGTTTAATTCTCCTGATAACTTGGTAAAACCAAGGCTATGGTGGCATGAAAGAAAAATCCAAGTCAGGAACCTTATAAAGTCTGAAAAATATGACCAGGCATATCTTTTAGCCGCCGAGCACGGGCAAATGCATGCTACGACTTTTTCTGAGGCTGAGTGGCTATCAGGATGGATATCTCTTCGCTTACTTAATGAACCACTAATGGCTTTGAATCATTTTTCTAGTATTTATGACGCTGTTGTCATGCCAATTAGCCGAGCACGATCCTCTTATTGGGCAGGAAGAGCATCTGATGTAGCTGGTAATAAACTTACAGCTGAAAAATGGTTTAAAGTTGCAGCCCGTTACTGCACTACATTCTACGGTCAACTTGCTATTGAATTAATTAGAAAAAGTGAAGCTTCTAAACCAGAATGTGTGGAACAAAATACAAATATTGCTATTAGTAGTTCTCTTAAAAATCACGCCTTATTCTCAGCCGCTCGCAGATTAGCCTTTGTTGGGCGAGATCAGCTGGTACGTTCTATACTTCTTAAACTGGGTGAACTAGCTAAAACATCGAATGATTTTTCACATATCTCATCTTTAGCTAAAGAACTACAAAGACCAGATTTAGCCATAGCTGCTGCAAAGCGTGCATCAAGAGATGGCTATCATAATGAAAAGTATTTATTTCCAGTACCTTTAGTACCTTTTGCATTAGCTGATAATGATCTTGAGCATGCATTAGTGTTAGCCGTCATTCGTCAAGAAAGTCAGTTTTACAATGATGCAATAAGTAGGGCTGGTGCTCGTGGACTTATGCAATTAATGCCAAGAACGGCGAAATCAGTCGCTAAAATCCATCAGTTAGAGTTTTCAAAATCTCAACTTACCCGCGATCCTTCATACAATATAAAATTAGGAAGTGAATACCTTTATAGCCTTATTGAAAATTATGATGGCTCTTATGCCTTAGCCTTAGCGGCATATAACGCAGGACCTGGAAACCTCTCACGATGGTTCAATACATATGGTGACCCTAGAAAAAATACCAATATCGATATAATTGATTGGATTGAAAAAATTCCACTTCAGGAAACCCGTAATTATATTCAAAGAGTGATTGAAGGATTACAGGTATACAGACGCCTAATGAAAAATAATAAACATGGATTTAATATTGAGTCAGATTTAAGGAGAGGTATTATCAAGTAAAATATAATTTTAGGATTTAAAGAAAGTTTTAGATCATATAAAACAATCTTTAGTTGTATTAGTAATTAGCTGCTTGATCCTTTAGGGACCTTATTAGTCTATTGAACTATAATATGGAGTTATCCATGGAGGAATCACCAAAAACTTTACCCAATATTTTTGATATTAAGCAAGCCGCAAAACGAATATCTAAGCATTCTATATTAACACCTCTGATTGAATCATCATTACTTAATAAAATAGCTGGTGGAAGAATCTTAGTTAAAGCTGAAACATTGCAGAAAACTGGAGCTTTTAAATTCCGTGGTGCATTAAATGCACTTTCATTGCTTAATCCAAAACAAAAAGAAATGGGTGTTCTTGCATATTCTTCAGGTAACCATGCCCATGCTATAGCATGTGCCGCTCAACTTTTAGCATTAAAAGCTCATGTTGTAATACCCTCAGACGCACCAAAAATTAAGCTGGAGGGGGCAAGTAGTTATGGCGCCCATATTCATCAATATAATAGAGCCGAAGAAAATCGAGAAAAATTAGGGCAAATGTTGGCTGAAGAACATAAACTAACTATAATTAAGCCATACGATGAACCCACAGTTATTGCAGGTCAGGGGACAACTGGGCTGGAAATTGTAGAGCAATGTATTAGATTAAACGTTTTACCAGATTTGATAGTTGTTCCTACTGGTGGTGGTGGATTAATAGCTGGGGTTGGCTTAGCAATAAGTGACGCATGGCCAAATACAAAGATTTATGCTGCTGAACCATTTGGCTGGGATGATCATCGACTATCTATTGAAAGCGGATATAGAAAGAGTGTCACTGATACTAATTTTTATACAATTTGCGATGCTTTATTAGCCCCAATACCAGGAAAAATCACTTATGAAATAAATAAAGATATGCTTGAAAAAAGCCTTGTTGTCTCTGATAAAGAAGTAATTAGGGCAATGGCATTAGCCTTTAAATATTTAAAGTTAGTTATTGAGCCTGGGGGTGCTGTAGCACTTGCCGCAGCTCTAACAAATCAAATCGATATTTACGGTAAAACAATAGTAGTGGTAGCCTCAGGCGGTAATATTGATATGGATAAATATTTCCATTTATTATCAAAAGGATGAGTTTATGACCAAAGGCAATATAACAATTTGCATAATGAGCTTTCTTTGGTCTATCTGCTTTTTTTTGCTGATGGTGTTAAGTGCAGATAATGCGAATTCTGAATCACAAATTCAATTACCAGAAAAGCTGAGTTTGGCTTTATCTGTAGCAGCTAATCGCGATCAAGAGATTATAGCAAGTCATGGTAGTATAATTGATGAACCTCGTCGTGGGGGCTTTCATCATTTGGAAACAACTATAATAGGCATTGTAGCGCAAAACCCAATATTATTAGAGCCCGCAATGGAAAAAGCTATTCAGCTAGCTCCAAAACAGCGAGAAGCTATAATCAAAAGGGTAAGTATCAGTTTTCCTCAATTTTTCAAATCCCAAGGGCGGATAATTTTGCCTTCACAAAAACATAACCAGGCTCAGTTAATAAGAAATAAAAACCATGCCACCAAGGCTAGCCTTGATAAAGGTATTAATCCTTCTAGACAAAACAATGAAGCATTAAAGTTTTGGCCACAGCTTCCTTCCAACGGAGGTACTGATGGCTATGCAAATATAGACCCCCTTGAAGGTCTTAATAGAGTTTTCTTTTATGGTAATGGAGCGCTTGACTTTTTAATTTTTGAACCATTGGCAAAAACCTATCGTTTTTTTGTGCCGGATATTGCTAAGCCTTACATATTAAGAGCATTTAATAATTTAGGGGAGCCACTTGTTTTTGTTAATGACTTAGTTCAATTAGAGTTTCAAGATGCTGCTGTTTCATTTAGCCGCTTTGTAATTAATTCTACCGCGGGATTAGCGGGACTAGTTGACGTAGCAGAAAACCTAGGCTTACCCTCACACAAATCAGATTTTGGCAAAACACTCTATAATTTAGGAGTCGGAGAAGGAATTTATTTGGTACTCCCATTTTTTGGACCAACCTCTGCGAGAGATTCTCTGGGCCTAGGTGCAAATATGCTTCTAGACCCAAGATCTTGGATTCTAGCCTCAAATACACGTATTAGTCTGAGTATTTTAGAGGGTATTGCAATCAGAGAGCGTTTAATTGATCCTATAGACTACCTAGTTGAAAATTCTGAAGATTCTTATGAATCGGTACGTGCTTGGACGTGGCAAAAACGCCAGAACGAAATACAAAATTAGTGATTAAAGTTATTTAAAATTTTTAATTTAACTTTAATAGCATAATATTAGCTATTAAGCTGACACATCATACACTCACAGAAAGTAATTTCATTAATACTTTGATCTGAAGATTCAAATCTCAAACTATCAGCATCAACAAAATTTTGTGCTTGGCCACTTTCACAACCTACAATAGTAACTAAAGTAGGCTCACTTCCTTGCATTTTAGAAACACTTGGAGATGGAGTTCTAATAGAAAACGATGCAAATTGAATACCATTAGGTGTACATATTTTGCTTGGCCAAACAGAGTAGGCGCCAGCACCAATACCGTAGAGATTCCATCGGGGACATAAACCACCAAAACGAGGTGGATAAAATTTATTAGAGCTACAACGATATAAAAGTGTGCCTGCCGCATCGACCTGCATTAGAAATATTGGTACGCCCCTTGCCCCAGGTTTTTGCAAAGAGGCAGCGCGAAAACAAACATGCTCTATCGGAACGTTAAACCTTCGTGACAACAAAACAAAATTATAGCGAAGATCGTCAACAGCTTCTTTAAAGGTCATATATGGCATCAATAAAGACCTTGCTAGATAATCAGTTAATTGATCTTTTAAAAAACGTTTAGTCGGAATATCTCTTAATTTAGCCTTATCTATAATATCCGTTATGATATCAAGACACTCCATACTTACCAGTTGAAGTGCCATTTGAAATACTCGCCCTTCTAATCCTAAAGCTTCTGAAATTAAAACTCTTCTACCGTGTCGGTCATAACGACTCAGTGTTTGACCCATCACATCAACCGGTAATACCCTTGAACGAACACTATGTCGTGACTCTAAAATACCTGCTAGGGAACTTATGAGGTCAACTCCCTTGGAGTTTAATAATGGGATTAGTTCACTTGTAGCAGACTCTAATTCAGGAAAGTAATTTTGTTCAGACTGAAGATAGTCTAGCACTGCTTCACGCGGGCTAGAGTTATTATCAGGTATGAATTCAGAGGACGAAAGTGGTCCATTCTCCATTTCTGTTTGAGGTATTCCAACTACTACGCGTTCTGACAAGTTTCGGTATGCTTTATAAAGTAAGTATACCGCTTCCCCACCAATTGGACTTGCAGCAGCTATATCTTCTATATCTTGTGCTGAAATATTTGATTGTTTGAATATAGAGTCAGCAAAAACTTCACGTAATTGAGCTGCTATTCGAGCCTCATCATTTCCTGCAAACTCAACTAAATCTATATCAAAGACCTGTCCTAATCTTAGCAAAAATTGAACAGTTGCTGGTCTTTGATTTCTTTCTATAAGGTTTAAATAACTAGTTGATATGCCCAATTCAGACGCCATCTGTGCTTGAGTATTGCCCTGGCTTTGTCTTAAACGGCGTACACGTTGACCAACCATTACCTTTCTATCATCCATACACTTACCCGCTGAATAGTTTATAATGACAAATATTTACAATAATTACAAAATGATATAATGTATATTTTCTTTATAATACATAAATACATTATTATTATCAATAGTTTATAGACTTTTTCAAAAGGTATCTACATTATCCGCAAGCCTTAAATAATTAACTATTTGGATCAGGAGTCGTAAATGTCTACAAATTCTTTTAACTATCTTGTTAACACAGATGATAATAATCGATTTGATGGCATCGAGCGTAATTATCTTCCTGAACAAGTAGAAAAACTACGCGGCTCTCTCCCAATTCGTTATAGCCTAGCAGAACATGCTGCAAACAAACTTTGGTCGCTAATAAATAATGAAATGTACATAAATACTCTTGGTGCTATGACTGGCGGTCAAGCAGTCCAAATGGTTCGCGCAGGATTAAAAGCAATTTATCTATCGGGGTGGCAAGTTGCAGCTGACGCAAACGGGGCTGGTCAGACTTACCCTGATCAGAGTCTATACCCCGCAGATGGAGGTCCAGCACTTGCTAAGAGAATAAATAACGCACTAACTAGGGCAGATCAAATTCAGCACTTAGAAATTCATGACGGAGAACAACAAGAAAATATAGATTGGTTTGCCCCTATCGTAGCAGATGCTGAAGCAGGTTTTGGTGGCTCACTTAATGCTTTTGAAATAGCTAAAGCATACATAGAAGCAGGAGTTGGAGGTATTCATTTTGAAGATCAACTTGCTGCTGAAAAGAAATGTGGGCATCTTGGAGGGAAGGTTCTAATCCCAGTCTCCCAACATATTCGAAACCTTAATGCCGCTAGATTGGCTGCAGACGTAATGGGGGCTTCCACAGTTATTATTTGTCGCACGGACGCAGACAGTGCTCAACTTTTAACAAGTGACATAGATGATAGGGACCATCCGTTTATATCCGGTGAAAGAACAGCAGAGGGGTACTATCGACTTAGAGATAATGAAGGTATGGAGAGATGTATTGCAAGAGGACTAGCCTGCGCGCCTTTCTGTGATCTTATTTGGATGGAGACATCAAGACCAAATATTGAACAGGCTCGAACATTTGCGGAAGCAATACATAAAGTTTTCCCGAATAAGGCATTGGCCTACAACTGCTCTCCATCATTTAATTGGCGTGCCAATTTAGAAACAGAATCAATTGAAAAATTCCAGTCAGAACTTGGCGCAATGGGTTATAGATTCCAATTTGTTACACTAGCGGGCTTTCATAGCTTAAATCATGGAATGTTTGATCTTGCCCGTGGATATTCTAAAAGAGGAATGGCAGCATATTCAGAACTACAGGATGCTGAGTTTTCAGATGAAGTAAACGGATACACAGCAACACGACATCAAAGGGAAGCAGGAACAGGGTACTTTGATGCTATCAATATAGCAGTCAGCGGAGGTGAAACTTCTACAACTGCTATGGATGCCTCCACTGAGACCGAACAATTTACTGATGAAAACAGCACAACAGAGGAAGCTACTGGGGCTGCAGCGGAGTAAACAAACCAATGCAGGTTGCTATCCCGGACAGTGTGTTTAACACTGAGCAACCAGCACTGGGGGGCGGGCTTGATTAAATTCAAGCCCGCCCAACTTTATTCCAATCAATAGATAGAAATAATAAAAGTAATAATATATAAAAAGACTTTAGTTATAAACCATAAAAGTTATAAACCATAAAAATATTTATCACTTTTCATTAGCATTAGACCAACCTTTAGGATCATCCAGAAATGAATTTATTTCATTTAACTGAGCTGAATCAGCACTACCATTGCTTAGTGCTATATTAAGCAACCTTTCTAAATCACATAACCAGAAAAGCTTTAATTCAGAGTCTATTATTTTAGGTAAAGCATCGCTTGTAAGACGAGCAAACATCACAATTACATTTTCTACTATAGCTCCTGAACCTCTAAGAATTTCAGCAAAATGCATTATACTCTTCCCAGTAGTTACTAAATCTTCAATTAAAACTACCTGTTTACCAGAAACATTACCTCCTTCAATTTGAGCACCAGTTCCATGTGCTTTAGGCTCTGAACGAACATATACAAGCGGTAAATCAAGGCGGTCTGCGACCATGGTTGCATATGGCACACCAGCAGTTACACCTCCCGCAACTATTTTAGTATTTGTGGCTTCTACCGCATTAGCCAAACCGTTAGCAATAATACTTCTAGCTTTAGGATGGCTTAATATCTGCCTACAGTTGATATAAAAAGGTGCGAGAAGCCCAGATGTTAATCTAAATGGTTGTTCCGGTCTTATTAAAAAGGATTTCGACTCCAAAATAGCCTGCGCAGTTGCATCTGCAACAGAACCACAAACAATAGGAGAATTTATTTTAGCTTTATCAGGCATAATAATTCCAAATAATTTAAACTATATATACTTCCAATTATAGTTATCTACATCAGCCCGTTCCCCTTTGCGCCAACTATATGTTAACAATATAATATACAAACTTTGATGAAATCTCATAAAAAAACTGCACTAATGAAAACTTTATAAAAATGGAAAAAACTGCTTCTTTATATTGCGCCCTTGATAGTAAGGATCTTAAAACAGTCGAAGCCTTGGCAAATAAACTTTCAGAATCAGTCGATGGCTTTAAACTAGGTCTAGAGTTCTTTTGCTCAAATGGGCAGGAAGGAATAGAACGAATTAAGACCTTAGGCCTACCTTTATTCCTTGATTTAAAACTCCACGACATTCCAAATACAGTCGCAGGTGCTGTTCGCAGCATAGCCCCTCTCAAGCCACATTACCTAACTGTTCACGCAAGTGGAGGATCTGAGATGCTTAAGGCAGCTGTTTCAGCTTCACACGAGGAAGCTGAAAGGCTAAACCTGCCTAGAATAAAGCTTTTAGCCGTTACAATACTAACTAGCTTAAGTCATTCAAACCTAGAATCCATAGGCGTGAAAGGAAACACTGAAGATGCTGTAGTTCGCCTTGCAACGCTATCAGCAGAGTCAGGCATAGATGGTCTAGTTTGTAGCCCCAAAGAAATAGATATAGTACGTCAAAAGGTTGGGGGAGACATAGAAATATTTGTACCTGGCATTCGTCCAGTCGGAACGATGAGAAATGATCAAAAGCGAGCATCAACACCCAGAGAAGCTATACTTAGCGGAGCAACAGCATTAGTTGTTGGAAGACCCATAACAGAAGCTGATAATCCTTCTCAAAAAGCTAAGGATATTCAAGCTGAAATTAGAAGTGCAAAATAAATTTTGCTCTCTTATGCTTTTTTTGAGGGAAGACCTAAAAGGATATCCTCAATAACTAAGGCTCCTTGAAAAATAAAACTAGTATACAACTGGACTAATTGTGCCCCACTTGAAAACCTAATATTTGCTTCCTCCGCGCCATCAATACCTCCAACTGAGATTATTCCAAGATTGTCAGGTGCTACCTTTTTAACACTTTTCAGGGCTTGGCGTGAGAGTTCCCTAATAGGACGCCCACTTAGTCCTCCCTTTTGATTACTATACCTGGAGACTAAGTTGACTTGCCTGCTTGTCGAAGTATTTGATACTACTAAACCCTTTATTCCACTCTCATTACATGCTTGAACGAGGTTAAATAACCCCTCTTGATCTAAATCAGGAGAAACCTTTAAAAGTAGCGGAGGCACAAATGCATTGTTTGCTCGAACTGTACAAAGTGCATCTAAAAGTCTATTTAAATTTATCCCCTCCTGCAAATCTCTAAGACCAGGTGTATTCGGAGAGGAAATATTGATTGTGATATAATCTGCAAGTCCTAATAATCTAGTAACACCTGAAACATAATCTTCAATCTTATCTGATGTATCCCTGTTAGCCCCAACATTTACTCCTAATACTTCACCTTCATGAGCATCCCGATTACGCCATTGTTCTAATTTAGTGCACACATAGTCAAGACCACGAGAGTTAAACCCCATACGATTTATTAAAGCACGATCTGAACTGAGCCTAAAAACCCTTGGTCGAGGATTGCCCTGCTGGGGTTTGGGTGTAACTGTTCCAACTTCAATAAAAGAAAAACCAAGCTGAAATAAACCCTTCAAAGCACGCGCATCTTTATCAAAGCCTGCAGCTAAACCCACAGGATGCTTGAAGGTAATCCCAAAAACCTCTGTGGATAAGTTTTCTAATATTCGTGGATTAATTCTAAATTCTGGAATAAAGCCCTGCGCTAAAAGCCAAAGAGTAAAATTGTGGGCAGATTCAGGGGGCAGCAAACTTATTGCTTTAGTTCCATAACGATGTATTAAGTTATTTATCACTATAAGTTTCAGAAGGCTTCTAAGATATAAGACATATTATCTTTTTCACTTGCTTCTCCAAAAATCGATACTTGATAGATAGAGAGTATAGGAAATGGGATATTAAAAATCTCTTTAGTTACTAAATATGAATATTATTTCTAGTCATGCTGTTCATGTTGAAGAGTTTCAAATTTCTCTGCATCAACACCATTTGAATGACAGACTACACCACCAACTCCTTCACCAATCCAATCACCAATTGTTTTAACGCTACAAGCCCAAACCCTATTGGAATAAACCACAGTAAATATGTGTTCATGGTTAGTTTTACTCGCGAACAAAATTTTCCCATTTTTGAGTATCTGCTCTGCTTTACCCTCATCATGTGATAAAGCCGGTAAGGTAAAAAATATTACAGCTCCTAAAAATACTGCAGCGGTAGCAATGTTTTTCTTTTGCATGTGTTCTCCTTACCATTAGAAATTAATTTTAGACTCAATTCGCCCATTGTTAGATATGCTGAAAGTGTAACAGAAAAACACTTGGTTCTCTCAACTTTAAAATATATGCAAACTAACAAATTAAAAAATGCTGTTGAAAAGAGTAATGAAAAGAATCTTAATTTTTTTAATAAACCTTACTCTCAAAGTAGTTTTTTTGTAAATAAAATTAAGATTTATACAACATGCTGCGTAAATATTACATTATTCTTTACGTAGGAAATTTAAAGTAAAATATCCAATAAGTTATTATTTTTATTGAGATTTATTATCTTCTTAAAAAACTAGTTTATACGACTTTCGAATATATTGACTAAAAATATCTCCAATTAAACAGCAAAAACTTGAAATATATGTATATTGCGATTGCGAATCATTCGCATGTAATATTAAGTATAAATATAGATTAACAATAATTAATTATAGAGAAATTTTGTAATAATTATTTAATAAAAAAGCAAAGTTAATGAAACCTCAAAAGTATTAGTTACAGATCATAAATATATTTTTGTGACTAAAAGAAAATTTACAATCTATGGGAGTTATAAAATGTCAAAAGTCCGTCGACTTGGGGTTGCAGCTGTTGCCCTACCATTTGCTGTTGGCGCAATTGTAGTAACTAATAATACTACTAAAGCAGCAGAGATTAACGACTACGTTGCAA
>Ga0114933_10003895_pt1 | contig 14254 bp, 27 predicted proteins | sample 4SBtaG_FD_89691 | JGI IMG/M metagenome (GOLD analysis project Ga0114933, IMG submission 89691) | Deep subsurface microbial communities from Kolumbo volcano to uncover new lineages of life (NeLLi) - 4SBTROV12_W25 metaG | ecosystem: Environmental > Aquatic > Marine > Volcanic | place: Kolumbo...
ATTTTTTTCATTATTCTTCTTTTGTTGTAACTTTTGCTTCACGATCTCTTGTATAATTTCTTTTTCAGATTCATAATATTGATAATCTTCTAAAAATACTTCCATAGCTTTATCTATTTCTGCTTGTGTAGTATAATCTTCTTCCCATTTACCAGTTGTAGTATTAAATACTTCATATTTTACTTTTTTCATAGCCATGCAATAATATAACCTTTTTATATTTTAACTGCAAGTGGAGTGATGAAGTTTCAAAATTTAAGTTATATTGTGTGTGGGAGATGTTTACGTTACCCATACCCCTCTGTTTTGTGGTTTCAATATTCTATTACGTTGAAACTCTTGTTTACGTTTAATCAATTAACTTAGGAGATATTCTCATGAATACTAAAACTAAAACTGTTACTGTTAAAATACCTTACATCTCAGGTGTGTTCACCTTTGCTGGTAAAGTATTGTCAATGTTATTCATCACTACTGGTAAGACAATTCAGTCTGTTCCATCAGCCGTTACTAAAGTACGTAAAATTGCTGAGGACGAGTATATCAGTCAGTTTGGTGAATAATCCATACATCATAGAGAGAGCTACATAAGTAGTTCTCTCTTTTTTTGTATTACTTTTGAAAATAAAATAAAGGGAAATATTATGTGTAAAATAAATAGTGAAATAAATGAAATAGATATTCAATTGTTTAAAGAAGAAAATATGGAGGGTCCTGAGCAATGTCCTACTTGTCGTGATAAGGATTGGTATTGTGATTGGTGTGAACATAGTATTCTTCTTGCATGTGAATATTATGATAAACATGGGAGATATCCATAAATAAAAGAGGCATTTATTTGTCTCTCTTATTTTTGTATTTTAATTCAATAATATTAAATAAAGGAAAAATAATTATGTGGTTAAATAAAGAAATAAAAGATATAAAATTTACTGATGAATATATTTCAGAAGTTATACCAATCTTCAATTATGCTATGGGAGGTTGGTATGCTGGTAGAATATGTTTAGAACCTGATTTTATACCTCCGTATGCTGAACCTCCATTCTTAAATGAAGATTATTATACTGGTTATGATAGATTAACTCAGTATTTTAAACATATTTCAGCAGTTTATGATTATATAGAAGGTTTTATTGATTATCCTAGTTTTATGGAGAATCCTACATTTAAGAAACCTTTTCATTATAGTGAGAAACATCATAATTTCTGTGATTTACTTCCATATTATCAAACTGATAATATATAATATATAAAATAAGGGAGGCATTCATTTGCCTCTCTTATTTTTGTGTTTCAATTTAATAATTAAATAATAGGAGAAATATATATTATGCTATATATATTAAGTTTAATAATGTTTATGTCTGGTTTTGGTGGTGGTTATTTTTATATGCTATATAAATATGAAACTATAGCCAAGAAATATAAATCTTTAAATGATGACTATATAGAGTTGTCAATTCGCAACTCTGAACGAGGAATGAAATTGTCATTAATAGAAAGAAATTGCCATGTTGAATAAAGAAATAATCATATGGATAATAGCATCTCTCATTGGGGTGCTATTGTCTATCTTTTCTAAATTATCGTAAAAAAGGAAAGGTGTAGACACTTGTTGTGTCTACTCTTGGTCATTAAGAATAAAGGCAATGTGTGCACACTTGTTGTGTGCACTCAGAAGATTTGATCTCTCTTTCATAAAAGTAATATGTGTAAAACTAAAAGTTTTACTCATTTTATTCACTCATTCTATTTTAAAATCTTTAACTCACTTATGCGTGACTTAAAGATTTTTGCTTTTGAAAACACAAAGTGTGTTTTCTTTTTGCCGAAGATTAAGAAAATTAATATATCTCTCTTATTTTTGTATTTTTTTTAATCAAATTGGAGGAATTATGTCTAATTTATATAACAAATTAACTCAAATATTAAATGAGTTAGAAGAGGAAGAATCCAAATTAATGTGGCTTCAAGAAGGTTTAACTGAAACTGAAATTGAAGAAATGAAATGTAAAATTTGTGGTAATCTTTCTTGTCTCAATCTATTTGGTGTACCAAATGAATGTGATATATTATAATGGATTGATTAAATTAAATGAGAGGCAAATTAATGTCTCTCATTTTTTTCATTGTTCAAATGTTTATACTTATACCAAATGTTTTATATAAAAAAAATACATTCTCTTTTTTGTGTTTCTTATTTTAATAACTAAATAGAAAGGGACTTTAATTATGTCCAAATTACTTAAAGATATGTCAGGTGAAGATATTATAGGTACTTTATCTGGCAATAAAACAGTTTCATTTTCTCAAAAAGTAGGAAAAGAATGGGTAACAGTTGACCTTGAAAGTGTCAAGGCAAAAGCAAGAGCATTCTTTCCAGTAGAAACAACAACTGAAGATGACATTAAAATGGTTAATCAACAGTTGTCTAAACTACATAAGTTGCATTTGTTTAGTTACGAATTAGCAGAAGATAAAAATTCTCAACCTAGAATAGTTAAAACTAAAGATGGTAGAGAATCTTTTATGTTTAATTGCTATAGTAACCAATCACTTGAGCCTACTTCTTAATCCTCTCACTTGCCTTCCTCCTTATGTTGGGTGTAATTCATTTTGCACCCAATATATATTTCTCTTTTTTTTGTTCTTTTTTTTAAAAAGAAAGGTGTTAAGAAACTCATACATTACTAAAGAAAGGAGCATTGTATGAAAAAAAGTAATTGGAAAGAAACATTTAACTTTGAACTATCATCAAGGATAGCAATGGTATTTTTGTTTCCAGTATTCTTTACAGCAATGTTTGCTGTAGGTGTCTATGAATGTTTTAAAACTATATATCAAATAATAATGTTTATTATAAAAACAATAATCAATATAGTTAGGAGAAAATAATGTTTGTAGATAATTTAATGTGTTATATGCTAGGCTTTGGCTGTGGCATAGTAGCAATGGTGTTGTTCAAAGATTTGTTAAGTAAACCTATTCCCTATAAACTCAGTAGAATATTAAAACAAAGATGTTATGACGAAGGTTATAGACATGCTTTAAATGATTGGGATAGAAAAGAATATTGATTGAACACACAAGAAAGTAGTAATAGAAATAAGTTGCGATATATTTAGAGTTAGTATATCAATACCCAACCTATTGCTACTTTTAATTTAGATTTAAAAAAAATAAAAGGAATCATCACCTTATATGTGAATGAAGAAATAGATACGTGTGATTAAGTCTATTTCGTTTACTGAATATATTATAAAGCACTACGACAGCTCATTAAGAACATATGAACGGTGCTAAATATAGGATATAATCATGGGTCAAATTCAGTCTCCCTTCAAAGTTAAGGTACAAACTAATTTCCAAGACGTTGGTAATACAGATATGTATTAAAAGTTAACTAGGCAAGAAATAGAGATAGCCGCATAATGTTAAATTTGATTAGTCCCTGTGACACACTTCTATGCAACAGACCATAAAGATGATTTCTTTTAGAATTATAGTCTACCTTATAAATGTTAGCATTTATTTATAAGATGACTTTAAAGTGGCATAATGCTATTAAAAAATTGAGAGTTAGTTTTAGGTTACAGGTTCTGCATAACCCTATCCTACCTAGAACTTTCTCTCTTTTTTTTGTATTTATTATTTAAAAAAAACGGAGGAAAAAAAATGGATGAGAAAATAACATATATTTTAGAAATACGTTCACCATACAAGAATATTAAACAAGCGATATCAGATATGTTTGAAGAAGATGAACCTTTATATATTGCAAAGAATGAAAATAATGAGACATCAGAATTAGAATATATTGCTGATATAACTAAGATAAAAGCATTGGATAATGGGTTTGTAATACACGTAAATAGTAAAGAACAAATAACGGAGATAAAGACAGATGACTAAACCAAGAAAAAATATAGATGATATGATGAATGAAATGAGATTTAAAAATACTCCAGCATATCGACATGCATATGACAGACATATGGCAGATGGAGCACTCATTGATTTTTATGAAAACTTAATATTAAAAGGTAAAATAAAAAAAGATGGTGCAGGAGCACGAAGATTAAATGAAATTAAGTTAAGGAAGTTTCAATGATATGTGATAGATGTAACTCTGATAAATATGTAGATGTAGTAGAATATAATACAACTCTATATAAAGATGATAGATCATTTAGATATCAAGAATGTGTATGGTATTGTACAAGGTGTGAATACCAAGATGAAATAACAGGAGAAGTATTATTAAATGAGGAGAATATAAATGTCGTTAACCAAGTTAAAAATAGTAGGAACAGTAGCTAAATCAATTGGCTATATGGCATATGGTTTTAATCAAGTCTTTCGTTTGGCAGGTAAAACTGCAAGAAAAATGGGAGATGCAATTAATGATAAACCATTGTACAATATTATGTTAGTTGATAAAGCAAATGGCGAAATAGTTCAAGAGTTTACTAAAGTAACAAATAGAAAAGTTACAGATGTTCTTGATAGTTTAGATAAACTTAATCAAGATAACTTTGAAATTAAGATTAGTATAAATGAATAACTATAGAGCAGAACGTAGATGGTATAGTGCATTTAGTATTATAGCAGAATGTTTTCAAAGCTTACCAATAGATAAACATAGGGTAAGACAAATGAATAAACAGGAGCTAATAGAAATCAAAGAACAATACAAATCAAAATGCATTATGTTAAAAAGAACAAGGTATAACTCACAACTAAGCCAAAAAGATTTAGATTTATTAAAAATATATACATATATAAATAATAGATTAATTTTGGCTGAGTGAGCAAATGTTGAAACCCAGTCAAGAACTTAATTTATAAACCAAATAGGTATATCAACCTGCAGTTCATATATTGATGGTGATATAAATAAGAAATTGGCTGTACAGTTTGTCTTGGCTGGGAATTAACAAGAAAGGTAATTTAATGAAAAAAGAAGTTCATAGAGTACAAGAATCTCATTTAAAAGAATATTTTGAATTAACTAAAAATATGTTTGGTGGTGAATATCGTAAATTTGTAGAAAAATTTATTAAAACTAAAAATATATCAAATAAAATGAGTGCTGAAGATATGGCAGTAATGCAATCAATAATAAACAATCTTCATTTGTTTCAAAATGTACAATTTTATCAATGGGATGGAATGGATAATGTAGATGAAGTTGTAGAAGGTCAAGCATAAAATGAGTACTAAAAAAGATAAAGAGTTTGAAACATTAAGTGGTATAGATAATCCTAAATATAATATATCTGAAAGTCATATAAGAGAATACTTTAAAATAACTAAAGATATATATGGTGGTAGATATAAAGAAATAGTAGAAGAGTTTATTAAAAATAAAAATATAATGAATGAAATCAGTAAAGAAGATTTCAAATTGTTTAATAGACTACTGCAATACCATGATATATTTAGACAGATACCCACACAAAAAATGGAGAAAAACTAATGAGTAAAATAAATAGATGGAATATGATTGGTAATATTAAAGAAATACTTAAAATGCAAAAAAGCATGGACCGTTCAATATCATATCCTTATATGTCTGTACATAACTATGAAACTGGTTTTACAGATTTTATAAAAATACCAGATGATATAAGTAGAGATACAGATAGTTTACAAAGTTGGTTAAGCAAAACATACAAACTATCACATATACAATACATGGAATGTAAAGGTATATCTATGGATGACGTAACAGATTTTCGTAAAGCAATAAACAATGATGAAGAATATAATGTTGATGTAGAAAGAGAATCTAAAATACGTAATGGCATACAATGTACAACAGATTGTGAGGATTAATAATGTGTGATGAAAGACCAATAGAAGAACAAGAGTTATCAGAATACTTAGATAATAATTGTGAGGAGGAATAATGTTAAATGATGTATGTAAAAAAGACTGTATAGATGCTATAGAATATTTATGGGAAGAAGGATTTGTAGAAGAAATGACTTCTGATAAAAAATATTATACAACTATACTGCTTAAAAAAGTAGCTAATATATATAAAATAAAACTAGATAATGGACAAAGTGCCATGCATCCTTTGGGTGCTCTTGAGGAGGTAGATAAATGGAAAGTGGAGTAATGGGTATAGGTTATAGGTTTCATAATTCTAATCAATTAGAAAACTTTACCCTAGAAGATATACCTCAAGAAACAGAAACATATCAACCAATAGGGTTTCACGAATTAGTAGAGATAGTTAAAATATCTGCTAATGCAACTAACCTTGGGTTAGGTTATGATAACGATAAGATAACAATAGATATAAATGATGTAAAAGAAGATTATTTGATTTCAAAAAATCATAAACAATTCTTTGGCACATTAACATATGGGTTTAAACAAAATATACTTTACCGTAAAGACCCAGAAATAGAAATTACTCATGGTTATCCTGATGTTACTGAACTAACTATAGGTATACGTTCAAGCTATGACAAAACAATGTCAAGTGGTATAGCTATAGGTGGTAGAGTAATAGTATGTTCTAACCTTATGTTTGTTGGAGACATAACATATATGAGAAAGCATACTAAAAATTCTATAGATGACATCATAAATCAAATGGATGATGCTATTAAAGAACAAGTTGCAGAGTATAATAGAATACAACTACTTAAAAAACGATTAAAAAATATAAATATAAAACATAAAGTCGGTAATTATTTACTTGGAAATTTGTTTGGTAATCGTTTAATTAATGGTGGTCAGTTATTAACTGCAAGTAATTGTTGGAATAATTTATATTATCACCAACAGTTTATGCAAAATTGTGATAATGTACTTGGTAATAAAATAGATAAAACTCTTTGGGTTTTATATAATTGTATTACTGAGGGTCTTAAAAAGAATACACCTATGAATATGATGACACAACATAAAAAAGTACATGATGCATTTGTAGAAGATATAATAGATAGACCATCAAATAATCTTGAAAGGGGAATTGCATGATAGAAGATACACCAGTACATCCTTGGCATAAGCTAAGAAATGCTGATTACAAAAAAGCAATAGAAAAGAAAGGCAAGTTTGATTACTTGTCTTGGGCTATATGTTTAGATAAAGCTAAACAAATTGATCCCAACCTTAATTACAACCTAGTAAGAATAATAGATTGTGGACAAAGTAAAATAGTTCACGTTGAATTAGCTTATACTAATCCTGATATAATAGGTAATCCTGATATTTCAGAAGATTATTATAGATTATATCACCATGAGTATCTAGCTGTAAGAGGTTATCGTAATGAAGCAATAGCAAATCCAGATGCAGCACAAGTAGAAAATACATTTAGACGTTGTGTAGCTAAAGCAATTAGTATGTGCTTTGGATTTGGTATTGAACTATGGATTAACGAAGACATAAAAGACTTAGACTACATGCCAGAAAATATAAATGGTAATACACCAGTCAAAGGTGGCATGACAGTTGACCAGTCTGTAAAACTAGATAGAATGAGTAGAAGTAATTTCTTATCTAAAGCTGAACAAGATAGAGTAACTCAACTTAAAAATAAATTTGATTTAACAGAAGTTGAAGTTGATAAGAAAATATCGGCTATAAAATCTACTATTGATATTAATAAACTAAAAAAGAAAGGTAAGTAATGGGCTTAAGTACAAGTTTTAAATCAGAACCAAAAAACTCTGAACAATTTATGTCTGGAGTATTTGTAAATGAATGTACTATCGTATCAGTAGAACCTGTATACGGTGGTAAAGATTGGCAAAACGAAAAGTACAAAGATGATGTAGGTCTTGACATTACAATAGATATAGGTAAATCATTTCAACCTGTATTCTATGTAGGTGGTAGACTAAAACGTGATGAGTTTGGTGAGGTTAAAGACCTAGGAACTGTACGTAGAATTGCAACATTCTTTGATGCAATTGATGTTGATGCTAAACTAACTGATGAACATAAAATAGAAGAAGATGTTTTACCAGATTGTATAGGAACAAAATTTAATAGATTGTCTTATGTATCTGGTACAAAACAAGATGGTAAAGTTAGATATAGTGATTTCCAAGAAGTAGTTTCTTCTAATACACCAAGTATTACATTGATAGAAACCTTCAAGAAACACGTTAACAATGGTTGGTTAAAGAACTATAAACCTGAACTTATGGATAATGGTTCTGATACTAACGATATTCCAGGAGGATGGTAATGGTTACTGTTGAAAAAAAGCTAATAAATTATCTTCTAAATGTAACAAAGTTTGGAGAAACTTATATTACTAGTAGTGAAATAGAAAATGGAATTCCAAAATGGGCATTTCGTAGTTATGGAGATATTCATAATGGTTCTACGTTTGGAAGAGCTTGGAGAAAGCTTAGAGAAAAACATGATATAAATATAGAAGGTACTATGAAATTACATGATTTTGAACCAAGCTTAAATATACATGTCAAGCTAGATAATAAACCAAATAGCAGGGAATATAGATGGAAGATACAGCGTTAGTAGAAATAGCTATAGGAGGCGTTGCCCATAGAGGCAACGTCATTCCTTATAATCAATTACCTATTTATGTTGCTAATAAACATAAAACAACATTTAAAAAAGGTACAGAATTTTATCGTTCATTGTTTGTATATGATAATACATTCAATGGTAAGATAAAAGAATATACAGGTACGTTTGACATAGATGAAATAGTACTTGATGTAGATTGTAAATTGGGAGAACTATCTTTAGAACCAGTAAAAGAAATTGTTAACTTCTTGGTAAAAGAATTAGATGACAATTTTGATATATGGTTCTCAGGTACAGGATTTCATATGCATTTACCAGACTTATTTCATATAGGCAAACATATAGATTTACCTAATATAATGAGATTAAGTGTAGATAAAGCTGTAGGTAAGTTTGGTGTAGATAATATTTATGATAGAGCTAGATTAATTAGAACTAAATATTCATATAATATTAAAAATCATACTTACAAAATACCAGTATCAATAGATATGTTAGATGAATTTACATACAATGATTTCATAGAACATGCACAAAATCCAAATGTATATATAGCCCAACGTGATCCCCAGAAATTAATTCAACCTAGAACATCTGATGAACCTTTATGGGAAAAATATATTGTAATGGGTAAGTCTAATCAAATATCTACAAGCAAACCAAAAGATAATACTAAGTCAGAGTTTACAGCACATGTAACTTGTGTACAAAAGATGTTTGCACAAGGACCAGTACAAGGTAAACGTCATCAAACAATATTACGTATGGCATCTGCATGGAAACGTAGTGGTATTCCAAGAGAAGGTACTGAAAGTCTTATACATAAATGGTCACCATCATTTGATATATCAGAAACAAAATCAATGTTAGATACAATATATGGATGGGAACATGATGGATATGGTTGTCAAGATTCTATAATGGATTCATTTTGTGATACTAAATGTAAATTTTACAAACATAAAGACTATGGTGTAGAAATATTTAATGCAGATACTATGACACAACAGTTTCAAGACTTTGTAGAGGCTGAAGATGATAGTAATAGTTTTGACTTAAATGATTTCTATAATATTGGTAGCAGTTACAAGTTTACAATAGGTGAACTTATAACAATGATTGGTGATACTAAGCTTGGTAAAACGGCTTTCATACAAAACCTTGTAGTGAGAGCTAATCAGTTTAAATGTTTGTATCTATCATTAGAAGTAAATCAATTACTTATGTGGAGAAGATTTAATCAGATTGCATTTGATATAAATAAACAAGATGTTGTTGATAAGTATAAAAGCAATGATAAAGAGTTCTTTAAACAAGCTAATGAAAAACTTGGGCACATAAAACTAATGACTGTATCACCAGAACTAAATAATATCATAGATGTAATATCTAATTTACAACCTAAGATACTTGTAATAGATACTATTGATGAGATACGTGTTGATTACACTAATGATTCACTTGTAAAAATGCAACGAATAGTAAGTAAACTAAAAGAAATTGCTCAGAAATATGAGATAATGATATTTGTTGTAAGTCATATTAGTAAGAGTGCAGCATTTGAACGTAATCTAACTAGGCATAGTGCTAAAGGTGATTCATCAATAGAACAAAAATCTGATAAACTACTAGGCATATATGCACCAGACCCTAATGGTAAAGCTAGAGTTGTAGAAAGTATTGTTGCAAGAGATGAATCTAGTTTTAAATTAAGATGTTATTTTAATCATGAAACATTTAGATTTAAACAAGCAATATAGATTGGAGTAAGCATGACAAAGTTTGAGATAATAGATGAGTTTGATAATATACTAGAAGAGGCAATAGGAGATAAAATAAATCCTGATTATTATACTGATGGTATAGAAACTACTAAATATGTATTGAGCCATAAGCTAGGATTTTGTGAAGGTAATATAATTAAATACCTAACTAGATATAAACAAAAGAATGGCTTAGAAGATTTGTTAAAAGCTCAAAAATATCTTAGGCTTTTGATTGCTGATGTTATTAAAAAAGTAAATACAGGAAGATAAATGGATATAAAATTATTAGGGTTTCCTATTTTTAGATACATTGTTATCAATGAAGATGAAATTTCAGGATTCAAAATAAGATTAATGAAATTATTAAGTTTTACAGCAACACTAGGTGAAGCTAAAGGAGATCACTTAATGTTTGCATTTGGTATATACAAACTTGATGTAATTATAGGCACAAGCCTTTGGAGGTAATATGAGTTATACAGTAAGAGTAACTAAAGTCAAAAAAATGTTTAATCAAGAAAAAGTACAAATAACAACAGATGTACTTAATATGATTGACCAAAAAATAGCTTTTAAATTAAGATTAATGGTTAAGAAATGTAAAGACCATAATATAAAAAGACTTAATGAAGAAGTTTATCCTTATGTAGAAAGAATGTTATGAGCCATCCTAGTAAAATAAAAGGTAATAGAGTTGAAAGAGAAGTAGTTGATATATTTAAACAAGAAGATATAAAAGCTACAAGAGCATGGGGTTCTAATGGTAAATCATTAGGACACCATGAAGAAGTAGATGTTTATGTAGATGATTTAGATTTAAAGATACAAGTCAAAGCACGTAAACAAATAGCTGAATATGTCATACCTGATACAGATATAGTAGACATGCAAGTAGTTAAGGGTAATAATAAACCACATTTAGCAGTACTACCTTTAAAAGACTTAGTAAGAAACTATAAAAAAACTCAGGATATGGTAAAATTAATAATGAAATTACAAACAGACTTAGAATATGAGAGGGCAAAATATCATGAAAGTTAAAAAAGTTATAGAAATGTTAAAGGAATTAGAACATCAAGATGCACATTTAGATTTATCTTGTGACCCAGAAGGTAATCAATATGGACCTGTTGACCAAGGTCTTGCAGAAGGTTACTTAAAAAATACAAAAGAAAAAGTATATTCTTTATACCCTACATTCTGAGAAGATGCATTAGATAGATATGAAGAAAAAGATGTATGTAATAATTACAGAGGTGAGCTACAGGACTTATTCTATGAGTAAAAAAGTACTCTTAGACATATTGCAAAACCTAAAAGGTCAAGTGCATATATTTATTGTAGACCCTGTTATAAGGCATAGATATGAAGAAGCCTTAACAAATGCAATAGATATAATTAAAGATAAAAAGTAATCCCTACTTCGTGTGATTAGGTAGAGTACATGTATGATTCCATTAAGACAAGGTGTCTTATGAATGGGTGTCCTGCGAGATACATAGTGCTCTACCTATTTTTTTATTCATCTAGGATTTCGTCTATATATTCTTGACGTTCTTCCAATTGCTGTTCTCTTTTAATTCTATAACCAACTTTACTAATTGGTATTCTAAAAAAGTTTTCTATAAAACCTTTTCTATTTTGTGGGTCTAAACTTTTCTTTGTTGAGTAAACTAATCTACCAAAAGGATACATTGTATGTATTGTGTAATCAGAAAACTTTTGCCAATCACCAGATATTAATTCTATTACAGCTCCAGGATATCTACTTACTGGTGGCATAGCTGCTTGTAAAGGTGCTATAGGTCTTGGTAATGTTCCGTAAAAAGCTCTATCACGTTCTTTTTTATCACCAAATAATAAATCAGCAGTATCTTGATACCAATCATATGGTGGTGCTAAAGCTGTATCAAATATAGAATACATAAATGCACTAGCTAATGCCATAGTAAACATATCTGTTAAAAATAAATCTTTATATTTTTTATACTCAGGTGTACCTTCATTAAAATTATAAAGCTTAGCTTTTCTATAAAATTCTTGTCTAACTCTAACAGATTGAAATGCAAACAATTTAAAACGTGTTAATACTTTACCTAATGCAGTTGTCATAAATGCAGGTCTAAAAGAATTGTGATATAAAAATTGTGTAGTTTCAATTCCTTTTAAAGCTGTTTCAAAAATATAAGGGTCTTTCATATTAACATGTATACCATGTCTACCAAGATTTTGTTTAGCTTGTAATGCATGTGATATAAATGCATCAGTTCTATTTACTCTTTCAGAGAACTGCATAAAGAAACCACCATATTTAGTCATTGTATCTTTAATACCATATCTGTTTACAATATCAATTATATTTTCTTGACTGTTTTCTTTAGTTGCTTTTTTTATATCTCTTATAAAATTTTTAGAATTAGCACCTAACTTACCAATACCATCTTTTAAACTTTGATTATATTCTATTTCAGCTTGTGCTAAATAATTATCAATAATACCTTCTTCATTTAAATACTTAATAAATTCTTTTCTATTTTTAACTGACTTACCATCTTTAGTTTTTAAAACAAAGTTCCCATTAATATCAGTTAATAATTTATTAACAACTACAGAATTACGTTTAGAATCAATAAAGTTTTTTAAACCAGCACTACTTATATTCATAGCTGCACCACCATATAAATTAGTTGTCATAGTACCAGTATTAGCTAATATAGTCATTAAATTCATACGTGCTTCTAATGCACCTAAATCATGTAATCTTCTAACAAAATAATCTCTTCTAGCCTCTTTACCTTCTGGTGCATTACGTAAAAAAGGCATCTTATTAAATTTATCATTCTTATACAATCTTTCTAAAGCAGAAGTAACTGCATAATCAGATGTAAAATAATATGGGTTATACTTTAACTTTAAGGGATCAGCACCTTCTACAGATTTTTGTATTCTATTAGTTAATAAAGAAGGATGTCCTAAACTATTTTTTAAATATATGTATAGAAAATCAGACCATAAATCTGTATTATTTTTATATTTATTTCTGTTCTTATAATTTTCAGATTTTTGTTTTGCTAATTTTAAACTACCAGTATCTAATTGTGTTTTAGAAAATATTTCTTGTGCTTTTAATTTTACATTTTGATTATGTTTTATTAAATCTTTATTAAGTTTTAACTCAACATCCATTTTATTACCATTTCTAAATACATCTATTTCTCTATTTCCATATATAGCACTTAAGTTAGAAAATAAACTTCTAATCATTCTTTCATTATATGATGAAAAAACATTAGGTGTTTTATCATATCCATCTAAAAATATTTCAGGATTTCTTTCTAATAAGTTTGGAGACTTAGAATTATATCCAACATCTTCATATTGTTTATCTAAAAATTGGTCTTCAAATCTAGCAGAATTATTTAAAGATTTTTCTCTACTTATATGTAAAGATTCTAAAGTATTTGCATAAACTTTCTCTGCATCTTTTAAACTACCACCTTGATTTAAAACTGTTTCAGCTTTAGTTCTAGCATAATTTTTTGCAGTTTTTTCAAATGCTAATCTAGATTCTGTATTATGTCCATAATTTAATCTTGACCAATACTCACTAGGTTCTATTCTACCTATTCTCATATTATTAAAAGATGTTTTTTCATTTGTTCTATATGCAATACGTTGTGCTAGTGTAGGACTATTAGTCTTAAATTTTGCTCTTAAATCTTTTTCCATAGAATATTCATGTTGAAATCTTAATAATTGTTCAATAGATATATTCTTTGGTAATTTATTTTGTTTTACTGGTTCAATAACTTTTTTATAAAAATTATTAAAATCAAATTCTCCATTTTTATTATAGACAATATAATCATTTACTTTTTCAAACTTAGGATTATTAACGTCTATAACTTTATTAAATTCAAATCTTTCTCCATTAGTTTTATAAGTATAAATAAATTCTC
>Ga0114933_10003897_pt1 | contig 14251 bp, 12 predicted proteins | sample 4SBtaG_FD_89691 | JGI IMG/M metagenome (GOLD analysis project Ga0114933, IMG submission 89691) | Deep subsurface microbial communities from Kolumbo volcano to uncover new lineages of life (NeLLi) - 4SBTROV12_W25 metaG | ecosystem: Environmental > Aquatic > Marine > Volcanic | place: Kolumbo...
CAAATCACAGAAAATTAATAAAAGAATCCGCTAAGAAGGTCCCACTATCAAATTTAATCTTCGAACCAGAGAGTAAGAATACAGCTGCTACAATTAGCTTAGCATCTCATTTAATCCAAGATATTGATCCTACCGCTACAATGATAATCCTACCCTCTGATCACTATATTGGAAGTCTAAATTTATTTCAAAGGCTTCTAAAAAAAGCGATAAAATACGCAGATAAAAATAAAATTGTCACTATTGGTATAGAACCTACTTTTCCTGAAATAGGTTATGGTTATATCGAAAAAGGAAATGAAATCTTTTCATCAAAAACCATAAACGCCCATCAGATAAAAAGTTTCAAGGAAAAGCCAGTTTTAAAACAGGCCAAGACATTTCTTAAATCTAAACGTTTTTTGTGGAATGGAGGATATTTCATTTTAAAGGTATCTCGAGGATTAAAAGAACTAGAAAAATTTGAACCCAAAATATACTCTTATACAAAAAAAGCTTCTCACTTTCTAAAAAAAAGAAATATGTCAAAATTTAATAATCTATTTAAACAATGTAAGCAAATAAGTTTTGACCATGCAGTTATGGAAAAAACTGACAATATAACTGTAGTTTCAAGTAATTTAGGATGGAATGATTTAGGTTCATGGGCATCATTTGGTAAAATTTTCAAAAATGACAAAAATAAAAATACTTGGTTGGTAGATAAAAAAACTAATATTATTTCTGACAATTCGCAAAATTTGGTCATTGGCACAAATAAAAGATTCTTGATTACTTCTCACGTAAAAGATCTCATTGTTATAGAGTTTGGAGATGGTTTGCTCATTTGCCGAAAAAGTGAAGCAAATAAAGTAGGATTCTTTTCAAACAAAATAGATAAAGAATGAATATTCCTTTAGAAAAATATGCAGAGATATTTCTTCTTGGGTTAATCCAAGGTATAACGGAATTCTTCCCTATAAGTAGTTCTGGTCATCTAGTAATTGGACAAAAACTTTTTTCACTTGAGTTCCCAAGTTCATCTTTTGAAATTCTTTTACATTTCGGAACATTAATTTCTATTTTCATTTTCTTCTGGAAGGATATCAAGAGAATAATTTTTGAAATGTATAATGAATCCCTAGTCTTCAAAAAAGAAAAAATTGAATACAGCTCGATAGGATGGTTAATTATAGTTGCAACGATACCCGCTGCCTTTTTTGGTATCTTATTTGAAGATTTCTTTGATTCTCTATTTAACGAAACAAAAATCGTAGGTTTTTCTTTGATAATTACCGGAGCATTCTTATACGCGTCTAGTATATTTAATTTAAGAAATTCTCTTCAGAAATTAAATTGGAAACATGCTTTTTTTCTTGGTTTAATTCAAGTCTTCGCCTTCATCCCAGGTATTTCAAGATCAGGTTTTGTGATTGCCGCTGGAATAATTTTAGGTATGAAGAGAACTTACGCAACAAAATTCGCCTTATTGCTTGGTATTCCAACAATAGGTGGTGCAGTAATTGTTAAAGCAATTGCATTAACAAAATTAGGACTAATCCCTTGGGAAGAATATGCAATTGGTGCACTTACTGCATGTCTCACAGGTATTATAACAATCTCTTTGCTTATGAAAATTGCCAGAAAAACGAATTTTAAATTTTTCGCTATATATTGCGCTCTAGCAGGTATAACTACCCTGTTCTTATTTTAAAAAAACTAACGCATTTCCGAAAAAGATGCAGGCATCCAAATTTCTGTATTTTGTTTTGCAATAAAAGGTCTAGAACCTGGAGGCCAATTTGGCATTTTATGAGTTTCTATCCTTACATCCATTCTATGATTTAAATCTCTATAGGGCCAAACATGAATAAATTCATTCAATGTTCCCATATCACTCATAAAACAAGCTGCTAAAGGCGATACTGACTCTCTAGAAGCTATCTCTTTTTCCCATCTTGAAGTTACTTCTAACATTTTTCCAGTAAAAATTGTATACGTACGGAATTCATAAAAATTACCCAACTCGCCCGTCAAAGGTTCTTTTTTGAAACTTGGAGTAGTTAGCATTTTAGTAACTTGAGATTCAATTATATGTGCGTTTTTAGGCGGCCACCATGATTTATCACTTAATTGTACTCGCACATCATCTCGATGCGCAGAATTCTCGTATTCCCATATATGCATTACGCGATTAAGGTCTCCAATCTCTGAATGAAAAAAACCAACCATACGAGAAAACTTCTGCCTTTCTTCTATAACTTTTGAAAAATTTTCTTCAAATTCCTGCACAGTTCCTACTTTCAACTCATAAGTTCTCATTTCATAAATCATTAAAATTCCTCCAAAAAAATAAAAAAAGTAAAATCAAGAAACAGATTTTACTCGTTCGACATATTCTCCTGTTCTCGTATCTATTTTCAAGAGATCTCCCTCATTCACAAAAAGCGGAACATTAACCACAAGGCCAGTTTCTAATTCTGCAGTCTTTGAGCCTCCTGTTGCGGTATCTCCTTTAAATCCAGGTTCTGTTTTAGAAATTAAAAGCTCAACAAAAGTTGGTAATTCAACAGTAATTGGCTCTCTATTATGAAAGAGGATATTTACAACTGTTTCCTCTTTCAACAAACTATCAGCGTTACCAAGTTGTGATCTGTCAAGTCCAAATTGTTCAAAGGTATTTGTATCCATAAAATTAAAAACGTCACTTTCTCTATAAAGAAATTGCATACTTTTCTCATCAAGTGAAGGAGAATCAACACTCTCACCAGAACGAAATGTTCTATCTATAACCCGACCATTTTTCAGATTTTTTAGTTTCGTTCTGACAAAAGCTCCGCCCTTACCAGGCTTTACATGCTGAAATTCAATAATAGAAAAAGGATCTCCTTCTATTTCTAATTTAAGTCCATTCCTAAATTCATTTGTTGATGGCATAACTCAAGTTTCTCCAAAACAGAAAAGTTAGCAGACAATTAATTCTTTCGAAATACCAGATGTCATATTTCTTTTTCCTTTTTCTGTAACCAAAATCATATCTTCTATTCTTACTCCCCCCAAACCCTCAACATAAATACCAGGTTCTATTGTCAAAATCATATTTGGTTCAAGAATAGTCTCTTGATTAGGAGCTATTCTTGGACCTTCATGTATAAAAAGTCCTAACCCATGACCAGTACCGTGACCAAAAGATTCTCCATATCCCTCTTTTTGAATGATATTTCTGGCCTCAGCATCTACTTCTTCACATTTAACACCCGGAGCTACTTTTTCGATCGCAGCTTTTTGAGCACATAAAACAATGTCATAAATTTTCCTGAATTTCTTACTAGGTTCACCACAGGCAAAAACCCTTGTTGTATCAGCATGGTATCCATTTACCACACTTCCAAAATCAACAGTTATCAAATTTCCTTTTTTTATTTTTTTTGTACTCGCCACACCATGTGGTAAAGCAGACCTGACACCTGAGGCAACAATAGTATCGAAAGCATTTCTCTCCGAACCATATTTTTTCATAGACGATTCAAGGAAAGTTGATAATTCTATCTCACTTACTCCTTTTTTAATTTCAGGAATTAATTCTGTCAGTGCTTTTGAATTAATAATAGCTGCTTTTTTAATAAAAGATATTTCTTTTTTATCTTTTATTATTCTCATAGAATCTACAATTCCAGAACTTGGATGAAATTTAATTTTTCCTAATTTTTTTTTCATTAAATTGAAATTTCGGTAGTTGAAACTTTCATCTTCAAAATAAAGACGACCAAAACCCCTACTTTTAACTTCTTTAACAATTAAGTCAAAATAATTATGTCCCTCGACAAAACGAAATGACTTATCTACTTGTTTTTCATATTGCATACGATATCGGAAATCGGAAAAAAAAATCGCAACATTTTGTCCAATCAAACAAAAACCTGCAGAACCAGTAAATCCTGTCAAATATCTTACATTTAGAGGATTTGTAATAAGCAACAAATTAATATGTCTTAAAGTAAGCTGTTTCCTAATTTTTTTTAACCGAGATTCCAATGCTTTTCCTTTTACAAGAAATTTATTCCCTTTACATGTCTATCTATTGCAGTTCTTAATGCCATCAAATATCCTTCTGCACCAAAACCAATAATAGTTCCAGACACTTCGGGACCTATCATAGAAGAATGTCTAAAGTCCTCTCTAGTCAATACATTAGAAATATGCACTTCGTACACAGGCATATTAATACCCGCAATAGCATCCCTTAAAGCAATACTTGTGTGGGTGAATGCACCCGGATTAAAAACACAGGCGCAGCAGGTACCAAAAGGAGATAGATTTGTAATTAAATCTTTTAATCCAGCAGCTCTGTGAAGAGCATCTACAAGCTCACCCTCAATATTTGACTGAAAAACATCTAATTCAACCTTTTCTTTACTAGCAGTATCTATAAGTGACTTTTCAATTTCATTTAATGAAATATCTCCGTATACTTCTTTTTCTCTTGTTCCTAATAAATTTAAATTTGGACCATTTAGAAGTAAAATTCTCATTCTTCACCCCATTATATCTTTAGAGAACAGAAAATTCTGTGCCTATTTCAGATTAGCTTTCCTTCTATCGAAGAAGACCATAATCGCGAGTTTAATTCAATTCCAGTTTCTACACTTCCGATTTTTTTTAAAATAACAAATTTTGGCTTTCCATCCCTAACTTTTTTGTCATGAAGAACATATTTTTTAATCACTCTTAATTCTGGAGATTTTTTCAGTTTAATTGGTAATTTGAAACGCAAAAGTAATTTCTGTAACCTTTCAACATCAGATTTTTCACAAAAGCCAACTGCACATGACATTTGCGCGGCGGCAGACATTCCAAGTGAAACTGCTTCTCCATGTAGTAATTTTTTTGAAAATCCATACAAAGATTCTAAAGCATGTCCCAGAGTATGACCAAAATTAAGAATTTGTCTGACCCCATTTTCTTTTTCGTCTATTTCTACTACATCTGCTTTTATTTGACAGTTTCGAAAAACTATTTCTTCCAATGAACGAACATCTTGATTCAATATTTTAGATACATTTTTTTCTAAGTAAGAAAAAAGAGTTTCATCTCTTATCACGGCATGCTTCACAACCTCTGCAAGACCATTTCGAAACTCCCTTCCCCTTAAAGAAAACATAGTTTCAAGATCACACAAAACAATTTTAGGCTGAAAAAAAGATCCTACTAAATTTTTTCCGTAAGAAGTATTTATCGCAGTTTTTCCTCCAACCGAACTATCAACTTGCGATAACAAAGTAGTTGGTACTTGAACTAAAGAAATACCTCTCAGAAAAGTGGCTGCGGCAAGACCTGCAAGATCTCCTACAACACCACCACCAAGAGCGATAATTCCATCTTCTCTCCCAACTTTAAGCTTAGATAGTCTATTATAAATTTTATCTAGTTGTTCAATTGATTTACTCTTTTCTCCAACAGGAATATTGAATATTTCTGCACTAATCCCGCCTTCTCTAAGAGATTGAATACAATTTTTTCCATATAACCTTCCCACAGTTGTATCGGAAACAACTAATATCCTCCGTCCTCTAAAAAAGGAGCTTGTATATTTATAGATATTACTGACTAATCCCTTGGAAACATAAATTGAATATGACCTATCACCCAAAGATAGTTCAACTTTCTTCATTTCAACTCCAGATAAATAACGAGGAATACTATTAAAAAAAACGAACCTGACTTCCAGACAAAATTAGAAAGTGATTAATCTTTTTTAAAAAAACTATAGTTATCTGATATACGAACGCCCTTTTACAACTATACACATATTAGAAAAACTTTGAAATATAAATGAAAAATCAACGGCCTCCAATTGCAAACTTCTTGACATTCCAATATATAAATTTTATCTTCACTTAGAAAACACACAAAATATATCGAAAACTATCTAAATGAAATATAAAAAAATTCCTTTGATTACAAATTTAATTCTACCTTCCATGATTTGTTTCGTTCTTATTTCATGCTCTCAAAATATAAATTTTATAACAAAAGATGAGAAGAAAACACCAAGGGAAGCTTTATCTTTCCTTGATGAAGAATTTAAAGGAACTACTTTTTCGACAGATTTTGAGACAATAAACACATCAAGGCAAAACAGAATTCTATCAAAAAAATTCAATAATAATCAGAAAAATCGAGAGGATTTAATTCTCTTTAAAAAAGCAAAGACCTCCTTCCAAAAAAAAGATTTCAAAAATTCAATTAAAACTCTTCAAAGCCTCGAAAAAAAATTCCCTGATTCTAATTTTTTAAATGATAGTAGATTACAGCTTGCACTTGCATATTTTAAAATTGGCAATAAAACAAAAGCACATATCAAATTAGAAGAAAACATCAAAAAAGAACAAATCCCAGAGCAAAGAGCAATATCACTTTCATTCCAAGGAAGAATATACGAGTCCGAAAAGAAATTATATAAAGCTCTATCATCTTATGCTAAGGCATTTTCTCTTTCAGGAAATGTTAAAGAGAACAAACTATTATCTTCTAAAATAATTAACCTTTCAAAAAAAATTGACCCTCAACATAAACTGGTTTTCCTAACAAACACTTTCAGAGAAGAGAATGCAGGACCCTACTTTAGAATTGCTCTCATCAAAAGATCTATTCGAAACAATAAGTTAAAAACCGCTTTAGCTAGCACAAGAATTTTTATAGAAGAATATCCTAAACATAAATTCGTCAATCAAATATCTTCTTTAGAGAAAAAGATAAGAAACATTTTGTCTAATAAGTTACTAAAGGTAGGGGTCTTATTACCTTTGTCAGGCAAAAATGGACAGGAAGGTGAAAAAGTTTATCGAGGAATTCAAATAGCTCTTAGTCATCTACTAGAAAAACGCCCTGACCTCCAAGTTGAATTTTCTGTGAGAAATATTGCTAGTTCAGAAAATCCTTCTATGCATATACAAAAAAAAACTAATGAGCTTATAAATAATTCTAATGTTGTAGCTCTAATAGGACCTCTCTTCAGATCAACAGCTAATGTAATTTCTGTAATTTCTGAAAAAAGAAAAATTCCTCTTGTCATCCCTTACGCTCCAAACTTTAAAATGGGCATAAATAAAAATTGGATTTTCAGAAATACTCTTAATAATGAAATGCAAAATAGAGCCATATTCAATTTTGCAATAAAACGTTTGAAACTTAGACGCTTTGCACTAGTTCACGCAAGAAACGAATATCAATTTTTATTGAAAAAGAAGTATCAAAATATTCTTTCAAAACTTGGTGGTGTTTTTACAAAAATTGTTTCGTTTCCGATAAATGCTAATGATTTTCGACCTCAAATGTTATCTCTTGGCGGTCTAAGCGATTTTCAACTTAGGACAAATTTTCCTCGCCTTAGCAGGAAAGGAAAATTTAAAGCACCTGTTAACTTTGAAGCTATTTTAATCTCTGCAAAGGCTAAAAAGATTATCCTAATAGTTCCTGAATTGCCCTTCTACAACATAAAAGAAATTGTTCTCTTAGGAGATAGAAACTGGAATAATCCAGACATTGCCAAACATACTGGAAGTTATATCAAAAATGCATTTTTTGTAGATGGTTTCTTTCATTCTTCTAAAGAGGATCTTGTCAGGAGATTTGTTGCAGACTATGAAAAATTATATAGGAAAAAACCTGGTTTATTAGAAGCATTAGGATACGATTCTGCTAAACTCATATTCTCTGCAATCTCAAATGGCAATAGAGACAAACAAAAAATTCAAAAGTATTTAAGAAACCTAGAGGATTTCCAAGGTGTCACTGGAAGAATAAAAGGAATCAAAAATAATGATTTTGTAAGAGAACTATATCTTTTGAAATTTAGAAAAGGAATAATTCATAAAGTAGATATGATTTTTCCCTGAGATTAAAATATCCAAATTAAATTTGAACTGCACCACACGAAATAGTATATGCTTGCCCAGTAATTCCAGAAGCTGAATCACTTGCTAAATAAACAGACATACTCGCAACTTCTACAGGATCTAAGAATCTTTTCATAGGAATATCATTCTTAAGGTTTTGCACTATATCAATAGAATCAGATTCAGCATCCGTGAATAATTTTTGATTATCTTTCATCATTTTCGTTTCAACAAATCCAGGACAAATAGCATTTACAGTAATGTCATATTCGGCAACTTCTAAAGCAATCGATTTAACAAAACCAATAGCACCATGCTTTGCCGTATGATAGGCACTTCTAAAAGCTCCGCCAAGTTTCCCTGAAACTGAACTGATAACTATCACTCGTCCCGACTTCCTCTTAATCATTCCTTTAATTACAGACCTAGTTGTATAAAAAACACTATTTAAATTTACATCCATAATCTGATTCCATAAATTATCATCTGTAAGAATTAATTCATTTTTTAACAACATACCTGCATTTGCGACGAAAATATCAATTCGACCCATTTCTCTTTCGATTTCACCGAAAATTTTCTCTACTTTTACTGAAGATGTAACATCACAAACTTTAGCAATCGCATTTACTCCTAGACTACGAATTTCATCTGCAACTGAATCAATCTCTGATTTAGTTTTTGCGACTATAGAAATATCAAAGCCTTGTTTAGCAAAAGAAATAGCAATTGCTCTTCCAATTCCCCTTCCTCCACCAGTAATTAAAACTTTTTTATTTTGCATTTCTAATTTCCCCAAAAAAAACTAATTAGACAAATATGGGTTAAAAAAAGTTTCCGTCAACTCTATTACAGAATCAAAAGAATTTTGTTCCATCAGTTTTTGGCGAAAAAAAGAACCCCCTTCCATCCCTTTTGTATATGCAGGAATGTGCTTTCTAGAATGAAGAACAGCTAGTTTCTCGCCTAAATGTTTTTTTAACCTACGAAGATGTAAGAATAAAACTTTTTTCCTTTCATAAAAAGAAGGTGGTGGTGGCAAGACTCCTGTTTTACTCCAACTTAGAAGTCTCGAAAAAATCCAAGGGTTTCCAATTGCTCCTCTTCCGATCATCAAAGCGTCTACTTTTGTTCTTTCCAACATTTTTATAGCATCGATTGGAGAACGTATGTCACCATTCCCAATGACTGGAATCTTTACAGAATTTTTGATTTTTCCAATTGTATCTAAGTCTACCAGCCCTGTGAAAAAATCATTCTTTGTTCGCCCATGAACAGTGATAAAGGAAGCCCCGGAATCTTCTATAATTTTAGCAAATTCTTCTGCACTTGATGTTCCTATAGTATCCCATCCAGTTCTCATCTTTACGGAAACCGGCTTTTTAACCCTTCTAACCATCGAAGAAACTATTTTGCCTGCAAGAGATGCATCCCTTAACAAAGAAGAGCCCGACTTGCTTTTTGTGATTTTCTTTACAGGACAACCACAATTGAGATCTATGACATCAGCACCCGAATCTTCAACTATCGAAGCTGCTTCAGCCATTTTGGAAGGATCTGAACCAAAAAGTTGGATAGAAACAGGTTTTTCTTTTAAATCATTTTTCATTATCTGAAAAGCTCTTTCATTTCTCCGAATTAATGATTCGCAACTAACCATCTCTGTGGCAACCATACCCGCTCCGTATTGAGAAACTAAAGAACGAAATGGAAGGTTCGTATAACCAGCCATTGGAGCCATAAGCAATCTATTTTTTATGAATAGACCTTTTATATTCAGTGAATTTGAAAGAATCCTACACTCTTTAGGAACACTTGAAATATCTTCTTCCGTTATTCTAGGACCAGCCTGATGCGGCTTCATTTTGTTTCCTCAAAAAAAGTTAGATTTGCCACCTAGGATCTACATCCATATTACTAAATTCCATAAAATTTTCCTGCTTTTCTCTCATAAATTTATAACCACCTGCACATGCAATCATTGCAGCATTATCCATACACAGTTGTAAAGTTGGAAAAAAAACCGAAGTTCCAAGTTCACTTTCCATATTGTGAAATTTTTCTCGAAGAAGACTGTTTGCAGCTACTCCTCCACATACAGTTATAGAGTTTAAGTTTTCGCGTTCAAGAATCATCTTAGATTTAGTAACAAGAACATCTACTGCAGCTTCTTGAAAAGATGCTGCAATCTCTCTTGATGTTTGTCCGGAAATTTCAACTTTTCTTTCCCAAGGTGGTATTCTACTTGCAAAATCATATAATCCTAGTGCTTGCAAATGACTCAAAACAGCCGTTTTTAAACCACTAAAACTAAGATCATAAAACTTATCCTTTAAATAGGGCCGAGGGAATACAATCGAAGAATTTTCATTGTTTCTTATAAATTCTCTATAAAGCATATCGATTACTGGACCACCTGGATACCCGATACCCATTGCAACACTAATTTTATCAAATACTTCACCTATAGAATCATCTAAAGTCCCGCCAAGATGAAGAATTTTTCCATCTTCTTCTACTCTATAAAAATCAGAATGCCCGCCTGAAACGATCAATGAAAGATGAGGAAAAGATGGAAATAAAGCTTTCTGATCAATTAAAGATTCATCCATGTCAGATTTAGTATTCAAAAATAAAGAATAAATATGCCCCTCTAAATGATTAACTCCTATTAAGGGTAAACCTTTACTCCATGCAATAGCTTTTGCTATTGAAATTCCAACTAAAAGTGAAACTGCTAGACCTGGACCTCTTGTAACAGCAACTAAATCTATATCATCAAGTGAAATTTTTGCCTCATCAAGAGATTCAAGAATAACAGGTTGAATAACTTCTACATGTGCTCTAGAAGCTAAATCAGGAACAACCCCGCCATAACGAGAGTGAAGTTTGCTTTGTGAATTAATTATATTCGATAAAATTATAGGAAAAGAGCCTTCTTCTTTGAAATGAACAACAGAAGAAGATGTCTCATCACAACTTGTTTCAATCCCTAAAACTAACAAAAAAAGCCTTTCAAAAATTTAAAAAAGAATAAAATACTATTATCTTCTAATTTTTTTCTTAAGGAACATGACTGCTCTCTCTAATGGATAATCGTTTATTCCCTCTTTATTTTTGAAAGTAATATCCGTTTTTTCATCTTTCTTATCTCTGATAATATTTTTATTTTTATTATTACCTAGATGTCTAGGTAGGTCTTTTTCGCGAACTACATTTATATTTCTCTTTGATGGATCAACAATCTTAATGTCTGGTTCAATTCCTGTTCCTTGAATCATTCTATCTTTTGGGGTGTAATATAATGAGGTTGTCAAACGAAGCCCTGAACCATCTAACAAAGACATCACAGTTTGAACGGACCCTTTTCCAAATGTTTTCTCGCCAATAATTGTTGCTCTTTTCCAATCCTGCAATGCTCCTGCTACAATCTCAGAAGCACTTGCACTACCTGCATTTACGATAATCACCATGGGGATTTTTTTAATTCCATCATTTGCTTTAGAAATAAATTTTCTATTCTGATCAATTACACGACCCTTAGTATAAACAACTAACTTGCCAGCAGGAAGGAAAATTTCTGAAACTGCGACCGCTTGCATTAACAAGCCACCTGGATTATTTCTCAAATCAATAATTATACCGTTTTGATGAAAACTAGCCATTTTTTTCAGAGCTGAGCGTACCTCTTTATCAGTTGTAGATTGAAAATTTCGTATTCGAATATACGGGATTTTCTTTTCTATTAACCTACTCTTTACACTTTTAATTTTAATGACTTCTCTAACAATTGTCAGATCAAAAACTTTCTTGGTACTGCTTCTATAGATCGAAATTTCAATCTTAGAACCAGGCCTGCCTCTCAATTTTTTTACCGCTTGGTAAATTGTAATTCCCTTAGTACTTTTTCCATTGATTTTTACAATCTGATCTTTTGCCATTACTCCTGCTCTAAAAGCGGGAGTCCCTTCTATTGGTGAAACTATTGTTAAAACTGATTTTCTAAGTGTTATTGTAATTCCAAGACCACCAAACTGGCCAGAGGTTTCAACTTGCATCTGCTTAAACATCTCGGGTGTCATATATCCAGAATGAGGGTCTAAAGAACGTAACATACCGTTAATAGCACCACGAATAACTTTTTCAGGTTCAATTTTCTTTACATAATTTTGTTCTATTAAACTCAAGACTTCTGTGAAAGTAGAAAGATCCTTATATGTACTATTATTTCTTGCGAAAGACTTCTTTCCTATCGAAATATCAAAATAGAAAACACTGTAAAAAACAAGCCCAAAAATCATCAAACTGCCAAACAAATATTTCTTCTTCATATATGACCTCTTATACAATATCGTTTGGAAAATTCTGCACGCAAATCTTAAATATAAGCTTATGGGAATTTTTAAAGAAAGGAAACTTCAAATAAATTAAGTAATAGAAAATTCGATTAAGCTATTATTTTTTCAAGTCTGTTAATAATATTCGATACATTAAATCCAAATTTTTCGAAATTTTCAGCACCAGGAGCACTAGCACCAAACCCTGGAATTGAAATACTACTCCCCTGACTTCCAACCCATTCATACCATCCAAAATCAGAAGCTGCCTCTATAGACAATCTTGATTTTATCTCCTGTGGAAGAACAGAATCTCTATATTCTTGTTTTTGAGATCGAAACAATTCCCAACAAGGCATACTTACAACCCTAACATTTATATCCTTGTCTTTCAGAGCTTTTTGTGAGTCAAGAGCAAGTGAAACCTCAGAACCTGAAGAGATAAGGATAGCATCTGGAGTGTCTCCCTCTTCTTTAGAAATAACATAGGCCCCTTTCAATAGCCCTTCCTCAGACGAAAAAACATTTCTATCTAAAACAGGAAGAGACTGTCGTGTTAAGACTATCATAGTTGGTCCATCCTTACGTTGTATTGCTGTCTGCCAAGCAATCGCAGTTTCATTTGCATCACAAGGTCTGATTACATGAAGTCCAGGAATAGCCCTCAAAGAAGCTAGATGTTCCACGGGTTGATGGGTTGGGCCATCTTCTCCAAGTCCAATAGAATCGTGCGTCATAATATAAATTACGGGAAGACCCATTAGACAGGATAGCCGAATTGCAGGTCTAGCATAGTCAGTAAATGCAAAAAAAGTAGCCGCGAAAGGTCTAACTCCTCCATGTAAAATCATTCCTGAAGAAGCAGCACACATCACATGTTCACGTATTCCCCAATTTATATTTCTATTTTCAAAAGAATCCTTAGCGTAATCTCCTGAATTTTCTATCAAAGAATTATTAGATGCAGCGAGATCCGCACTACCTCCAACTAACCATGGAATTTTTTTTGCTATTTCGTTTAGAACTAAACCAGAGGCAACTCTAGTTGCAATTGAACCTTCTGAAACAGAAAATCTTGATATGTCTTCAGCAAAATCATCTGGAATTTTATCGGAAATTGCTGTTTCAAAATTCTTGGCCATTTGAGGAAATTCTAAGCTATACGACTCGAAGAGTTGATTCCATTCTTTTTCTAAAATTTCTCCCTTTTTCGAGAAATTCATATGTTCTAAAACTGTTTCAGGAACATGAAATTTACTTTCCAATGGCCATCCGTAATTTTTTTTTGTTTCAATTACTTCCTCTTCACCCAGTGGGGCTCCATGCGCTCTAGAAGTATCTTGATATTTAGGAGACCCATAACCAATATGTGTGCGAAGAACTATTAACGAGGGTTTGTCAATTATCTTTTTTGCATTATCTATAGACTTCCCTATCTTTGAATAATCTTCAGAAACATCTCCTATATTCAAAACATCCCATCCGTAACCTTCAAATCTCAGATTTATATTATCCGAATAAGACAAATCAGTTGTTCCATCAATAGTAATTTTATTATCATCATAAATACAAATAAGCTTCCCTAACCCTAAATGACCTGCTAAGGATGCAGCTTCATGAGAAGCTCCTTCCATAATATCTCCATCGCTCAGAAGAACGAAAGTATTATGATCTACAATATTATAGTTGTTTTTATTGTAAACTTTCGCCATATGTGCTTCAGCCATAGCCATCCCAACTCCATTCATAAAACCTTGTCCAAGTGGACCAGTTGTTGTCTCTACTCCTGGAGTCAAACCATATTCAGGATGACCAGGTGTTTTACTATTCCATTGTCTAAAATCAATAATATCATCAAGAGAAATATCATAACCTGAGAGATATAGAACAGAATATAGAAGTATAGACGCATGACCACATGACAACACAAATCTGTCACGGTTAAACCAAGAAGGATTTAAAGGATTATATTTCATTCCATGTACTTAAAGCTGATATACAAGCGATGCAAGTGCCATTGGTGTTCCAAGATGTCCA
>Ga0114933_10003898_pt1 | contig 14244 bp, 15 predicted proteins | sample 4SBtaG_FD_89691 | JGI IMG/M metagenome (GOLD analysis project Ga0114933, IMG submission 89691) | Deep subsurface microbial communities from Kolumbo volcano to uncover new lineages of life (NeLLi) - 4SBTROV12_W25 metaG | ecosystem: Environmental > Aquatic > Marine > Volcanic | place: Kolumbo...
ATTTATTGTTATCAATGTCAAAATTAGATATCTAGGTATCAATAACAGTTTAAGTTCAAACTAAAACCAAATATTATGTTTATATTTCATTGTAAAAAATGCAAAACAGAAAAAAAATTAGAGAAAGCAATTTTACAAATTGTTGAATCAAAAGTTGTAACAAAAAATAGTGAGTGTGTTAGATGTGGTGATTACATGGTTGAGGTGCAAAAAGAATTTGGTGTGCCTTATTTAATTAGAACTGAGCCAACACTTACTAAAAAATAATGGCTAGAGGTAGAAAAAAAACTCCTACTGTATTAAAAGAAATGCAAGGAACAGCAAGAGCTGATAGGTTAGTAGTTAATGAAATGACCGCTGATCTTGTTTTACAATTGCCAGAGCCTCCAGAATTACTATCTGAAATTGGTGTAGTTGAATGGTATAAAATTACAAGTCAATTATTTAATTTAAAAATGTTACATCATGTTGACTTAAGTTTAATTTTAGCTTATTGTAATGAGATGGCTACATACATAGAATGTGAAACTGAATTAAAAAAATCTGGAAGAGTTGATACTTTTAAAAATACTAATGGTGATATTGTTAGAACTCAAGCTAAGCCATTTGTAAAAATGAAAAATGATGCTTTGAATAATGCTTTAAAACTTGCGGCAAACTTTGGAATTACACCAAGTGCCAGAGCAAATATATCAGCTCCAGTTACAACTAATAATACACAAATAAATAATTACTTTGAGTAAATATTACTTTGATAAAAAAGCCGCAGAAAAAGCTATTGGGTTTATTGAAACTTTTGTAACACATACAAAAGGAGAGCTTACTGGTCAGCCTTTGAAATTAGAGAAATGGCAAAGTAAAATTGTTGGCGACATATTTGGTTGGAAAAATAAAAAAACAAATCTAAGAAAATATAGAACTGTATTTATTGAAGTGCCAAGAAAGAATGGTAAATCAACTCTATGTGCAGCCATTGGATTATATATGTTATTTGCAGATGAGGAAAGAGGTAGTGAAGTTTATAGTGCGGCTGGTGATAGAAGTCAAGCTGGTATTGTTTTTGAAATTGCTAAAGGAATGATTTTGCAAAATCCAGAACTTTCTCAAAGAGGCAAAGCATATAGAAACTCAATAGTAAATGAATCTAAGGGAAATTTTTATCAAGCTATAAGTTCAGATTCTAAAACAAAACATGGCTTTAATGCTAACTGCATAATCTTTGATGAATTACATACTCAGCCAAATAGAGATTTGTGGGATACATTAACAACATCAACTGGATCAAGAAGGCAGCCATTGACAATTGCAATTACAACAGCTGGTTATGATAAGCAATCTATATGTTATGAGATTTATAGTTATGCAAAGAAGGTGTTAGATAATACAATTTCTGATAGTTCTTTTTATGCTGTTATATATGAATCAGATAATGATGATGACGATATAACTTTGGAATCAACATGGAAAAAAGCAAATCCAAATTATGGTATTAGTTTAAAAAAAGAATATATGCAAAGGGAAAGTCAAAGAGCTATTGATGTTCCTTCATATCAAAACACATTTAGAAGGTTAATGTTAAATCAATGGACTGATTCACATAGTGCATGGTTAACATCTAGTGAATGGAATGCTTGTTATCAAGAATTTGATTATAGTATTTTAGAAGGAAAAGAATGTTGGGGTGGGCTTGACTTAGCATCTACAAGGGACTTGACTGCTTTTGTTTTATTATTTAATGTTGATGGCAAGTTTGTTTTTATTCCTTACATATTTATTCCAGAAGAAAATGCAAAGAAAAGAAGTGAAAGAGATGGTGTAGATTATGTTGCATGGCTCAGAGATGGTCATGTTTTTGGGACAAGTGGTGATGTTGCTGATTATAGTTTTATAAGAGCAAAGATAAATGAGCTATCAAAAAAATATAGAATACAATCTATATGTTACGATAGATGGAACGCTAGTCAATTAGTAATTGATTTGCAAAATGATGGTGCAAACATGGACCCATTTGGTCAAGGTTTTGTTTCAATGTCAATGCCAACTAAAACTTTAGAGGCTGAGATATTAGCAAAAAATATTATTCACAATAACAATCCATGTATTAATTGGTGCATGAGTAATGTTGCTTTGCAAGAGGACCCAGCTGGAAATATTAAGATAGCAAAAAACAAATCAAAAGAAAAGGTTGATCCAATAATAGCTTTAGTAATGGCTTTAGGATGCCACTTAACAACTGAAAGTAGTGATAGTGTTTATGATGAAAGAGATATTTTAGTTCTTTAAAAATGTTAAAAAATAATACTTAGTTTGTTTTTTTAAAAAAAAATTGCATTGTATTATTGTGAAAATAATTATTTCACATTGACTTTACTAGAGAGAATAACTAACGTATTCATCCCAGCTAAAACACAAAAAAGAGATTTATCTCTAAATTCTATTTTTCAAAATGCTAATGTTTTTGATACTGACAAAGCTTTAACGCTTAGTGCGGTTTGGTGTGCTATTAGATTACTTGCAGAATCTGTATCTTCTTTGCCTATTTCTGTTTATTCAAAACAAGCTAATGGTGATAAATTAGAAGATAGCAAAAGCCCAATATATAATTTAGTAAAATTTAAACCAAATTATTATCAAAATAAAATAACATTTTTTGAATATATTATGCTTTGCATTTGTACTAATGGAAATGCTTATGCTAAAATAGAAAGAAACAACTCTGGAACTCCAACACAATTATTATGTATTGATCCAGATAATGTTACTATTGTTATTAAAGACAATGAATTGTTTTATCAAGTTGATAATGAAGGTGTATTAGATGCCTCTGATGTACTACATTTTAAAACAATAACAGATGATGGTATAAATGGTATAAGCCCTATTGATCAATGTGCTAAGGCTCTAAACTGGAGTTTAAGTTTGGAAGAGTTTGGTGCTACATTTTTTTCTAATGGTGCAAAACCAAGTTCAATATTACAAACAGATAGAGCTTTAAGTGATACCGCTTTACAAAGATTAAAAACTAGCTTTAACAATAACTATGGTAAACTAAAAAATAGTAATTCTACTATTGTATTGGAAGAGGGTTTGACATTTAAACCTATCTCAATAAGCCCAGAACAAGCTCAATTTTTAGCCTCAAGGACCTTTTCAATAGAAGAGGTGGCTCGTATATTTAGAGTTGGTCCGCACCTTTTAATGGATTTAACAAAATCAAGTTTTAACAATATTGAAATGCAATCTCAAGAATTTGTTACCTATACTTTAATGCCTTACATAACTAGAATAGAAGAGGAAATGAATCTTAAACTATTCAGAACTAATGAGTTAGGCAAAACATTTGTTGAGTTTAATGTAAATGGATTGTTGAGAGGTGACGTAAAATCAAGAACTGAGGCATACAAAACAGCTATTACAAATGGTTATATGTCAATAAATGAAGTTAGACAAAAAGAAAATATGAACTCTATTGATGGTGGTGACAAACATTTTATGCAAATGAATATGACTACAATAGAAAAAGTTGGAGAGGATGCCTAGCATAGAGTGCGATAATGGCAAATGGAAGTGGGGTGAAACTGGTGCTTGTAAATATGATACTAAAAAACAAGCTGAGGATGATAACAGTAGTTACAGAAAAAAATTAGGAACAATAATACTTGATGGAATTGAGGTGCCTTTTTATGATACAATAGAAGAGGCAGAAAATGAGGCAAAAAGATTAGGTGGCTCTGGTTATCATGAGCATACTTTAGATGGTGAAGTTGTTTATATGCCTTTCGATTCACATGAAGAGTTATTAAAAGTGATGAATAACAGATCAATAAAAAATAATACAATGGAAAAAAGAATATTTAACGTAGAAACAAGAGTAGATTCAACTGAGGATGGCAAAGATGTTGTTGTAGGTTATGCAAGTGTTTATGATTCAAGATCAAACAATCTTGGAGGCTTTTATGAGTTTATAGAAAGAGGAGCATTTACTGATGAACTAATTGCAAAATCTGACGTTAGAGCTTTAATTAATCATGATCCAAATTTAATATTAGCAAGAAATACATCTGGTACATTAAAACTATCATCTGATGAAAGGGGGTTAAGATATGAATTTGAAATGCCAGAAACATCTTATGGAAAAGATTTGGCGGTATCAATGAAGCGTGGGGATATTAGTCAATCATCTTTTGCTTTTACTGTTGCTGAAGATGACTGGTCAACTGATGACGAAGGTAACAACATTAGAACAATAAAAAAAATTGATCGGTTATTTGACACAGCAATTGTGACATATCCAGCATATAGTCAAGCTGAAAGTGATTTAATTGTTGCTAAAAGAGGATTAAAAGAATATCAAGATAGTTTAGTTAAAGAAACTAAAGAAGAAATTATTGAAGAAAAAGAAAACAATTTAGTGAGAAATTCTCTTATCTCATTAAATATTGAATTAAAAAAGAGAAAATAAATTTAAAAATTAAAAAATGAAAACATCAATTATTTTAAAAGAGGAAAGATCAGACATTATTTCTCAGTTGGAAAACATTAAAGATGTTGCTACAACTGAGGAAAGAGATTTGACCTCTGACGAAAACAGTCAAGTTGATGGATTATTAACAGAGGTTGATAATCTTGATACTAAGATTGAGAGAGCTGAAAAAATGGAAACTATTAAGCGTAACGCTGCGGTTGTTTCTGGAGTTACAGCTACAAAGAAAGACAAAGACCTAGAAAAATTTACTTTTCAAGGTGCTGTTAGAGCTGCTTATTCTGGTGACGTTTCTGGAATATATAAAGAAATGGATCAAGAAGCTAGAAATGAAGCTAGATATACTGGTCAAAACTACAAAGGTATTGCTATACCATCTTCTGTTTTAACAAGAGCTTTTGTTGATACAGCTGATGTAAACTCAGTAGAAACAATGGCTTTTACTGATCAATTAGAAGCTAATTTAGTTTTAGCTAGTGCTGGTGCTAATTTTTATGGCGGTGTTAATAATATGAAATTTCCAGTATTTAGTTCAATAGATTCACAATGGGTTAGTGAAGATGGTCAAACAACTACTGGAACTACTGGAGGTGGAACAACATCTAATGTAACTATAACTCCAACTAAATTAATTTCTATTGTAAATATGTCACAAGAAGCTATGGTGCAAAATGCTGGGTTAGAAACTGCATTAAGAAGAAACATGGCTGCTAATATGGCTGCAACATTAGAAAAATCATTACTATCTAATGCTGATGTTGCACAATCTCCTGATTCAATTGTTGCTGATGCAACTGAATTGACTGCGGCTGCTTTAGATGCTAGTAAGATTTTTGACCTAGAAGAATCTGTTTTATCGGCTAATGTTCCATTAGAAGGATCAAGAATGGCTTACATAATGAATCCTTTAGCTTACAAAGCTGTAAGAGGACTTGCTGGTGTTAGTGCTGTTTCACCATTATATGATGGTAGAGATAAAACTGTTAATGGTTACTTTAGTTTTGTATCTTCTAATGTTGGAGATGGTTTAACAAATAAAGAAGCTACATTATTTGGTGATTTTTCAAGAGTTCACATTGCTCAGTTTGGAGGTTTAGATATACTATTTGATCCTTATACAAACGCTGCAACTGGTTTACCTAGAATGGTTATAACAAGTTTGTATGGTGCTGCGGCTACTCAAGCATCTAGTGCTTTTGCTTATATACATCAAAACTAGTATTAATACTTAATCTTAAAAAGGGGTGGTGGACTTACCATCATCCCTTTTTTTATAACCAAATAATATGAAAACATATCAAGTCATAACAGCGGCAAGTACATTTCCAGTAAGTTTAACTGAGGCTAAAAGTCATTTAAAAGTTGATACAAGTGCTGATGATACTTATATTACATCTATTATTAAAGCTGCAACTCAATTAAGTGAAGAGTACACAAATAGATTTTTTATAAATACACTAATAGATCAAACTTGTAGTAGTTTTGCTGAATTACAAACTTTATTTAAAAGTAAAGTAAATGATGTGCAATATGTAAAGTATTATGATTCTAATGAAACTTTACAAACATTAGCTAATACTGAATATGATAAAATGTTAAGTTATGAGCCTTCACAAATTCAACTAGCTGATGGCAAAAGTTTTCCAAGTATAACAAAAAGAAATGATGCTGTTATTTGTAGATATACAGTTGGCTATGGTAGTTCAGCTAGTGATGTGCCAGATATAATAAAACAAGCTATCCTATTAACAATAGGAAATTTCTATCAAAACAGAAATAGTGTGGTTATAGGTAGAATTGCAACTGAGTTGCCTCAAAATGTTAAATGGTTATTAGATACATATAAAGTACAAATAGTAGGATGACAATTGGAGAACTAGATAGAAGAGTTGAAATACATAATGTTAGCACCTCAGCAAATAGCTATGGTGAATTGACTAGAAGTTACTCTTTATTTCGTGCTGTTTGGGCTGCAATAGAATGGAAAGGCGGCTCAGAAAAAACAGACGAATCTAGTAAAATTACTGGAATGACTAGATTGCACATTTATATTAGAAATTTAGATGTTTCTAGTTTAACTTTACAATCAAAATTAGTTTATGAATCAAAAAGTTATTTTCCTAAAGTAATTAATGAGATAGATGGTAGAACAGCTTTTTTAGAAATAATTTGTGAAAATAAAGATTAATGGGTTTTTCATTTGGAGATAGGCATAGAAGTAGAGCGGCTGGATTAGCTGGAACAACTGGAACAAAAAACAGAGTTGGTGTTAATGTTATTGGTATGAAAGAATTGAATAATTTTATGACACAATTTCCAAGACAATTAAATAATCCTAAAAACTTAACAAGAATATTTAGAGAAAATTCTAAGCCATTACAAAATAAAATTAAACAAAAAATATCTGGGATGCCTTTTAAAAAAGGAAGTGTTGGGTCATCTATATTAGAAAAATCAGTAGGTTTTATAACAACAAGAGCTACAAGGCGTGTAGGAGGTGGTTATGTTGGTTTAAGAGCAAAAGGAGCTTTTAGTAATAAAAGTGGAAAAAGCGGATTTTATGGAGCATGGATTGAAGTAGGAAGAGATGCACAAAGCCCAACTTACAAATGGGGTCCAGCTAAACCTTTCATAAAACCAGCTTACGAAGAAACTAAAAGAAATTTAATGGCTAATGTATTAATTGATGCAAGAAAAGTTATGTTTAAAGAATCAAAAAAATTAGCTAAATTTGGAACACTAGGATATTCATAAAATGCAAATAGGAAAATCAATATATAATATTTTAGCAAATGATAGTGATGTAAGTGCTTTAGTTGCAACTAGGATTTTTCCTAATGTAGCACCTCAAACAACTACATTTCCTTTTATTATTTATGATGTAACTGGGGTTGATAGTAATGATACAAAAGATGGTGTTTCAACTTTAGATACAAATGATGTAATGATTTCTTGTTATAGTGAAACATATTCTGAAGCATCTGATTTAGCACAAAAAATTAGAGTTGCAATGGATAGAATTAATGAAGGAACTTATGGAGGTGAACAAATACAATCAAGTCAATTTCAAAGTTACAATGATATTTTTGACGATACTAGCGGTGATGCTGGAATTTATAGAAAAGCTTTAGATTTTGAGATTAGACAAATTAATCCGACAAGTTAAAAAAAAATAATATGAAAATAAAATTAAATAAAAATTTTCGGTATGGAGGCAAAATGAATTATGCTGGTGCTGAATTAGAAATAACAAATGATAAAATTATTGCTTATTTAAAAAGTGATGGTTTTATTTATGAAGAGAAAAAAGAAAAAAATGAAAAAAAAAGCAAGGTAAAAGATGCTAAAGAAAATAAATAATTAATATAAAAAATATAAAAAAATGGCTATTTTAAATGGAACTGATATAAAAGTTTACAGTACAGGAACAACTAACCTTGTTGCCTTTGCTCAAAACTGTACGTTGAATGTTAATCATTCACCTAGAGAAATTACTAATAAAGAATCTGGAGGATTTAAAGAAATCTTAGAAGGATTAAGAGATTTTTCAATTGATATTGATGGTGCTTACGCATGGACTGGCTCTGGTGGAGCATTAACAAATGGTGTTGATGATGTTTTAGAAACTAATGTTTTGAATCTAAGACAAGCTGTTTCTTTTATCTTTGGAAATACAGTTGGTGCATCTGATGTAAGTTATACTGGAACTGGTTTTATAACATCTGTCAGCATAACTGGTGGAACAGAAGATACTGCAACTTATTCACTTACAATAGAAGGAACTGGTGTACTAGATCAAGTAATATAACAATTTAGGTGAGGAGCTTTGATACTTTTGTTTAGTATCATTGCTCTGATCCTTACTAAACTAAACAAAATGAATTATACTTTTATAGAAATAGATAATAAAAAACATCCTATTAAATTTGGATTTAACGCTTTAAGAAAATACTCATCAAAAACAAATACATCATTACAAGATTTAGATAAACTTGGTGTAAACATGACTTTAGATAATGCGTTAACTTTAATATATTGTGGGATTGAGGATGGTTATAGAGCTGCAAAACAAGAATGTAAACTAAGTATTGATGACTTAGCTGATTTAATTGATAATGATTATGATTCTATTGCAAAAGCAATGGAAATATTAGCTGAGCAAATGGGAGGAAATACCGAAAAAAAGCAAAAAGCCAAGAAGTAAAAGAAAAACTTTCTTGGCGTAAACTTGAAAAAATTGCTTTTGGTTATTTAGGAATGGGAGTTGTAGAATTTTATGACTACTTACCTAAACATTTTTGGAATAAGTTAGATGGCTTTTATGAGCTTGAAAACATAAGAGAAAGAAGTAAATGGGAAAGAACAAGATGGCAAACAACATTGTTATTAAATATACAAATAGCAAAAGGTAAAAAGTTAAAGCCAACTGATTTGATTGAATTTGAATGGGATAAGAAACAAAAAGAGATTGATTATAAAAAGTTGAAAGAGAAAGCTGAATATTTTAAAAAATTATCTGAACATAAAAGTAAATAAAAAATGGCATTAGGATTAGTAGGTAAATTAACTGTAATGTTTGGGGCTGATTTTCAAGGCTTTGACAAAGCTGTAAAAAATGCTACAAAAAAACTAGATAGATTTAGTAGAAATGCTAATAGGTTAGGAAATCAATTAAGCACAAATTTAACTCTTCCAATTCTTGCTGTTGGAGCTGGAGCTATAAAATTAGCATCTGATTTTGAAGAATCTTTAAACAAAGTAAACGTTAGCTTTGGCGAATCGTCTAAAGAAGTTCAAGCGTTTGCAAAAACAACAATTGATAGTTTTGGTATTGCAGAAGGATCAGCCCTTGACATGGCTGCATTATTTGGTGATATGGGTACATCAATGGGCTTAACACAAAAACAAGCCGCTGGAATGAGTACATCATTAGTTGGTTTAGCTGGTGATTTAGCATCATTTAAAAATATAAGAATTGATGTTGCTCAAACAGCTTTAGCAAGTATTTTTACTGGAGAAACAGAATCTCTCAAAAAATTAGGAATTGTAATGACTGAGGCAAATCTAAAACAATTTGCTTTAGAACAAGGTATTACAAAAACTATAAAACAAATGAGTCAAGCTGAAAAAGTTCAGCTAAGATATAATTTTGTTATGTCTCAATCTACAAATGCAATAGGTGATTTTGCTAGAACAAGTGATGGGGTTGCTAATAGCACAAGAAGTTTACAAGAAAGTGTTAAAGAACTTGGTGAACAATTTGGAAAAGAATTATTGCCTTTGGCTAGTGATGTAATAAAAACTCTAAGAGGCATTGTTGATAGAATGCGTAGCATGAGTGATGAAAACAAAAAGTTAGCCATTAACATTGCTTTAGTAACCGCAGCTCTTGGACCAGTTATAAAAGCATTAGGGTCTTTGTCAACTTTGATTAAAAACTTGATAATATTTATTCCAAAATTATATGCTGTTATTATGGGTCCAGTAGGATTAATAGTTGGTTTTACAGCTTTGTTTATTAAAATGGACGAAGGAGATGGTATAATTACAAACATAAAGAAAAAATTTAATGAATTAAAAACAGCAATATTTGGTGTTAATGAAGAGGCAAAAAAGTTAGATAATTCTTTAATGAATGAAATATCTAAAACAGACCCAGCTGATATTAGAAACAGAATGATGTCTGGCAAGTTAAAAGGTTTTAGTTCTATAATACCAAATAAACCAACTACAACAACAAAACCAAAAGAAACATCAAGAACAGATTCAATATTTGTTGAGGCAATGGATTCTTTACCAGTTGAAAAATTAAATGTTGAATTAAGTAAAATTCCAGAAAAATTAGAAAATGTTAAAGCTCCTTTATTTGAATTATCAAAAGCACAAAAAGAATATAATGCGGCTACACAATTATTTGGAGATATTATGTATGAATCAATGATGAATGCAGCAAACAGTCAAGAAGGATTTATGAGTACATTTATTGAAAATATTAAAAAAGTGGTTAAACAATTATTAATTCAACTAGCTGTAATGACTGCAATTAATATTTTAATGGGAGGAAGTACTATGACAATATCAAAAGCATTTAGTATGGCTAAAGGTAGCTTGTTAGGCTTAGCAAATGGTGGTTTAGTTACTGGTCCAACAATGGCTTTAGTTGGTGAAGGAGTTGGAACAACTGCAAGTAATCCAGAAGTTGTTGCTCCATTAGATAAACTAAAAGGAATGCTTAATAATAAAGGAACACAACAAGTTGAGGTTTATGGTCGTATAAGTGGAAATGATATTTTTATAAGTAATCAAAGAGGAGGTTTAAATAGACAAAGAGCGGTTTAGCTTATGGCATTCGCAAAACAGTATTATTCTTCATATAAAAGTAATAATGACTTAGATTATTATTTGGAAATTTGGGTTGATGGTTATACTGGCGGCAATCCATCTGAAATATCTATTGGTGCTGGGGGTCCAGTTATAACTTATGAAACTGATCAAGAAGATAGATTTTCACCTATTTTAAGTTCACAATGTGTTTTGCCTTTTATGGTTAAAGGTCTTGGAACGCAATCTTTTATACAATCATTAAGAACTACATATCAAGAAAGACAAGTTTATTTACATTTATATAGGGCTAATAGTAGTGGTTATAGTTCTGTAAAACCAATTTGGTCTGGGTTTTTAGTAATGGATTTAGGAGCTGGAGAGGATGTAAGTTTTCCTTATGAACAAAAACTAACATTTGTTGATGGTTTGTCATTATTGAAAGATATTGATTTTGTTGATTTATCTAATAGCGGCTCAGAAACAAATATTATGGGTAGCTATACTCAAGATAATATGTATTTTGGACCAGCAACTTATATATTTTGGATTAGAGAAATATTAAATAAGGCTGGTTTTGCAATTAGTGGAAATAATGGTCAAGGTGTTTCAATTGACTGGGGATTTACAACTGCAATAAATTGGTATAATGAAACAATGACTAGTACAAGTCAAAGTAGTGATCCAATGGCTTTAACACAATGTATTGTTTCTATGTTTCACACTAAAAATGATCAAGAAGTTTATACGCCAGAAAATTGCTATACTGTTTTAAAGCAATTACTAAGACATTGGGGAGCAAGAATTACATATTGGAAACATGAATTGTGGATAGTTCAAATACCAGAATATATACAAGACGAAGCTGGTTTTATAGATAACCCAGACAATATAAATACAAGACAATATAATAGGTTTGGTGCTTATCAAGGTAGTCAAGACCACTTAGGTGATACATATTATACAAGATATGAGCAAACAATTGCAAGTAATCAAGTAAGTAAGTTAGTTGGAACTAAATATAATTATCTTCCAATAATACATAGAGTATCGGCTGACTTTTTAAGTTTTGCAAGTAAAAATTATTATGGTGGTTTTCCATTTGGGACAAATGCAACAACTCAAGAAATATTTCAAGGAACAATTGTTGACCCTTCCTCAGCTAATTTTATTTGGCTTTCAATACCTTTAAACTGGGTTTGGGATATGTCTCAAGCTGGGTCAACAAATGTTAATTTATCTAATGGTCATACTAATGGTTGGTGGTGTTCAGTTAAATTTAATTTTTATGCAAGTGATGGATCAACAACTTATTATTTACAATATAATTCTAGTACTGGCTCTTTTTACTGGGTGCTTGAAGCTGACTGGTCTCCATTAGGAAATAGGTCTCCAAGATATGTTGTTAAATCTAGAAATTTAACTGAAACAAATTACATAGGTTTTCAAGAACAATTGGCTTTTGTAGATAGTACTGGGAATGCTATAACAATGAATGGTGCTTGGAGTTTTTTCTTAGACATTGAAGATTATGGGACAAGCTCTTCTAATGCTGGGTCATTTTATTGCAATTTTAGTGGTTATAATAATCCAACTAAAATGCGTAATCCTAATTCAAATATAACAATTGTAACCCCACTTGGTGTGCCTACTAAATCTGGAACTGTAAGCTGGTCAAATACGTTGCAAGACCCAAGTGCAATAACAGTACCTAGCACAATTTTAAATCCAGCTGGTTTTAATGCTGGAACAAATCAAGATGATATTAGGTTAGTTACACAAAGTTCTTTTAAAGGATTTTTACAAACATTAAATACAACACAAAACGCCTCTTTTGGTCAAACTGTAAATACACAAATTAATGGTGCTAATAGTGAAATTTACAGTTTTGGAACATTATTATGGGGTGATACAATACAGCAAGTTGCTGTTGGAAGTTTAAGAGTTAGTAATGGAAGTGCTTTTGTTAAAACAGACCCATCTGGTAAATGGGGTCGTGGAACGTTATCTGGAACACAAACATTTACTGAATTATTAATAGATGAATTTATTACTGGTCAAGTGAAAGTGGCTATTGCTCCAACAATGAGATTAGCTGTTGGTGATTTAAATAAAAATCAAACTGCAACTGGTCAAAGTGGACCAGCAACAAGACCCAGATATGTAAATCCAATAGGTAGGTTAAGAGAAAGTAGAAGTAATCAAACAGACCCAGAATATATTTTTAGAAGAGGAAGTTTTTACACATTATATGATGAATGGGATTATGAAGGTTATCAAATTTTAAGAGATACATCAACAACAACTACAACAACTACTGATTTAGGTGGCTTAGGTGGCGGTCAAGTTGATGTCCCATTAGGGAATGCAAAAGTACAAGGACCAGTTACAAATGCTTTAATGATGAACAGCCCAGTTGCTTATACAAGTGCGGCTATTCCAGCTACTGGATCAGACGTTGCTGTTAATGGTAACTTTAATCTTGCTACTGGCTGGACGCTGGGAACTGGTTGGACAATAGATACAACTGCAAAAAAAGCAAAATTTACAGCTACTGGATCAACAAGTGATTTAACACAATCTGTTCTTACAACTGAATTAACATATCAAATAAACTTTACTGTTGAGGTTACAGCTGGAACTTTATTAGTAAAAGCTGGAAGTAGTGGCACAACTCAAACAATTACAACAAGTGGTGATTATAGTATTTTTCTCAATTGTGAAGGGTCAAGTGTAATTAAATTTCAAGCTGGAACAACATTTACTGGAACAATAACACATATAACAGCAAGAGATCAAAAGTCATTAAGTAGTTTACCAATAAATGTGATAGGAAATACTGTATTTAAAACTGGTGATACTTTTAATATTGTAAATTCTATTGGTGATGAAATAATTCCATTAACAGTAACATCAAATCAAGGGGCTTCTGATGATACAATAAGTGTTACAGCTGTTCCATTATATGATGATATTGCAGAAAATTCTGTTTTACTAATAAATCAAGATGACCTTTCGGAACAATACCAAAACAAAACAAAAGGAACAGTTGCTGGATTTACTATTGATGCTGATGGTATTGCAAAAGGTGGTGTAGAAATAACTGGTTGGCTTGATAGTGATACAATGAGTGGTGCTACTGCAAATAATGTTCCAACAGCCGAAAGTGTAAAAGCCTATGTAGATGCACAAGTGTCAGCGACAGATAGTTTGCAAGAAGTTACAACAGTAGGAAATACTACGACAAATAGTATAATGATAGGTAGTTCATCAAGTCCAAGTTATTTACTAACAGTTGATTCATCAAATTCATCTGGACCAGATAATGTAGCTTTTTTTAATAGTGCTTCTAATAATGAAAGAATATTAATAGGTAGTGCAAATCAATATATAGAACATAAAGGAAGTGAGCAAAGAATAACTTTGGCATCTGAAGGAAG
>Ga0114933_10003899_pt1 | contig 14241 bp, 16 predicted proteins | sample 4SBtaG_FD_89691 | JGI IMG/M metagenome (GOLD analysis project Ga0114933, IMG submission 89691) | Deep subsurface microbial communities from Kolumbo volcano to uncover new lineages of life (NeLLi) - 4SBTROV12_W25 metaG | ecosystem: Environmental > Aquatic > Marine > Volcanic | place: Kolumbo...
AGTGGCTTTGGACTTACAATAACGAAAGACCTCATACTGCGATTGGTGGCATACCGCCTAGGCAGTTACTAAAAGCAGCTTAACCTCTACTTTTAACTTCGGTTATAAATGGGGGGATTACATTACCTGTTGATTTTCTCACGCGCCTATTCAACACAATCTGCATGGCCCCACCATTGTTCAGTTCAGTTGCTCGTTCCTGTGTTCCCGGCCGAAACCTTTGAAATAGAGGCGTATGCTTCTTGTTCAGTTTTGTAGCCATCACTCATCCTCCTTGGTGTTATTAGTTGTCACACCTGAATGATCAATAGGATTAATTCTGTCTGATTTCCTAGAGCGTCTATTCAACACAATCTGTGTCGCACCACCATTGTTGATTGCTGTTGCCTCTTCCTGTGTTCCAAATTTCATTCCTGGAAATAGAGGTGTATTCTTCTTGTCCTGTTTTGTAGTCATCACAACCTCCTTAAACTGAAATGCAGTAACAATAATTGGGTGTAGATCTGTTTGTTTTAGAATGCATTATGCTTCTCCCATGAGTTAGTTAAAATACGGCGTACGACCATTAAGATCTTCAAGTCCTAAAACTTCAACGGCAACCGTTCCATCTATTTCATTCAAACGTTTTTGAAGTAAGCTGATTGAGAGGTAATCTGGTACATCAACAAACTGACTATCATCGGCAGGTGATAACCCATCATAAAAATTGATTTCTCCAATACCATTGTCTCCATTGAGTTCAGGTCCTAAATCTAAATTCTCAAGAAACCGAAAAGCTAATCGACTGGGGTTCTCCCAATACTCAGATACATGATAAAGTTCTCTTTCTCCGACCAATTCATCAGGTTTAGGTATATCTTCTGGTTCACTATATTCAAAGAATTCTTGAAAGGTACCTACGCAAGGGTGTTTTTCAATATACTCCTCCCAAGTCATCTGAGTCTGAGGTTTTTTAAAGGGGTCTCCCAAGAACAATCCGTAACCACCTTCTCCATTACCATCGATGGCATAAAGAGTGTTTTGATGTGATACTAAAGGTTCAAGAAAAGGCTCCTCCTCTCCCTCTATATAACGCTCGGCATGAACCACCCACGAGGGCAGAATTAGCCCTGCTGCTGTCGCTACAGTTCCTTTCAGAAAAAATCGTCTAGAAATCATTTTAATTCTCCTTATTTCGCCCCATCTAACAAACGGAGATAACTCTGGGACGGTAAGGAGTCAGCAACGCTTTAGCAGCATTTATTGACCGCCCTGCAAGTTGTTGGAATTAACTCGGCGGTTTCTAACAGGCATAAAAAAACCTGCTACATCTTTAATAAATTCATATTCAATCTTCTTCTGGGACTTATCAAGCCTTCCGATACCCAAAAGTGCTGACCACTCCTTGGTTGCGGGCAAGAACCACTTCTTCGGTAACCCCTGGAGGATAGCGGTCACCGTCCCAGTGTCTGAACCCATTTTCTGCAACACGCCATTTGCCGGTGAAGAGATGGATATCATCAGTGAAGGCTTTATGCCAATCATCAGGAATAAGGGTTTCGTCGAGTTCGTGTTCCGTCAAGGCCCGATTAAGACCCTTATGAAAAAGACCGGTGTGGTCAAAGAAGTGCTTGGTTTTGCACATGGTAAATCTCCTTTACGTTTTAGCAGATATTTGAGATCGCCTCTGCAAGTAGTAAGTAAATCAGGCGATGTTTCTAACAGGCATAAAAAAACCCGCTCTAGCTTTTGCTAAATCGGGCCATAATATTCCCTCTTTAGCTAGTATTTATAAAGCGCTCTGCAAGCTGAGTTCAAATCAGCGCTTAAGTTCAGTATATGCTTTTTGGGAATAAAATCAACTTATTCATGAGTCACTTTCATGAGTAATTTTTCTTCTCGCTTTAGCTTTCTTGACTTCATTTTATTTATCTATATATCGCCCTATTTCATTTATATCTTTTCCACAATTCATGTGTACAACCCTGTTAATAATCACCTGAACTATCAGCCTCACCACACCCTAAAGAATATTGACCACGAATTAGACAATATGGCATCGTCTTCTTTAGATTTCATCAAAACAAAGTAAAAGACATGAGCTAATAATACTATTTAATTTAATTGTTGACAAATTCAGGATAGCGCCTACAATAGTTAAAACAATTAAATTAAATAGTATTATTTTGCCCAAAAAAAATACTGCAGTTAACGCTTATTTAGAGAGAAAACGAAAAGATGGTTTCAGGACATTGTCTTTAATTGTCCATGAAAATGATGCTGAAATCGTACGTGACTTTGCTAATCAACTTAGAGCTAAAAGGGAGTCAGATATGCAGCAACTAACACCAAAATCAACTCTAGAAATACTGAAGTCTTTACCTATCAATGATAATGATTTTAGAAGATTACATCACCTCAAAGGCACAAAGCGTGAAGCTGAAACTATTGAGACTCATCTTTTATATCTATCGCCACGACAGCGTTATCAGAAAAATAAGAAAAACTACACCTTAGCTGAACGTTTACATTCAGTAGCCAATTCTATCCAAAATAGTGACTCTAAAGAAGAAGCTATTAACAAAGCAATAGCTGAATTTCCCTATAATGCATGATTGATTTTTACCACGGAAGCATTCTAAATGCTTAAGGTTGATGCAATCGTCAACCCGGCTCATCCCAGTCTACGTGCAGGTGAAGGTTTATGTGAAATTATTCATAATCGTGCTGGCAAGAATCTTGAGACTTATTGCCGAATGCTTGGAGAACATGAATATGACGATGCTGTCATTACTCCTGCATTTAATTTACCTCATTGTAAAAATGTCATTCATGCATGCGCTCCTTACTGGGTGAATTATAACTGTCTATGTAGTAAGGAACCAAGAGCACCAATGAAAGTTGGGCCTAGATTGTTTTGTAGGCAACAAACACACCACATAACATTTATGTATTTACAGTATAATGATATGAAATGAATGGTATTATTTTTTTTAGACTGTACGTTTAAGTTGCATTACGATAACCCTAAATATTAAACTTAAAAAGCATGATAAGTCCCTCAATTAAAGAATATAACCTCCCTACAGAGTCACTAAATTTTATACAGAAAGATCAGATAAAAAATTTTGAAGACCAATTTGGCTCATCAAAAAAATCAAAGAATATTAAAATCAACTACACCCCAAAAGAATACACTGTTAATGATAAAGTTGAATCGGTTATTGAAAGTAAAACTCAAGCTATTAGTTTTTTCTCTGGTGCTGGTGGATTAGATATTGGTTCTCAGCTGGCTGGTGTAAAAGTAATTTCAAGCCTTGATTTTGACTTCGATAGTGTTGCGACAATGAGAACTAATAAATATTTTTCTCATACAACGCACCTTCATCAAGATATTCTAGAAACTACAGCTGCAAGTTACAAAAAGATAATTGCAGATAACAATCCAGAACAATTAATTCTGATAGGCGGACCTCCCTGCCAACCATTTTCTAAGGCAGGTTATTGGGTGACCCATAAAAATAGACTTGGAAGTGATGACCCCAGGAATATGATTAATCAATATTTGCGAATAATAGAAGAATTAACACCAAATGGATTTATCCTAGAAAATGTAGAAAGTATTTTACATCCTAAAAATAAAAATGCCGTTTCTTCTTTAAAAGAGAGCATCGATAAACTTGGGTATAATTTTATTGCATATAAAGCAAACGCTTTAGATTTTGGTGTACCTCAAAAGAGAAAAAGAATTTTCTTTTTAGCATCTAAAAAGCCAATGAAATCGTCTCCTCTACAGACCCATGGAAATGAAAAAGAACTTATCATTAATAATCAGTTACATCCTTATGAGCGCGTAATTGATTGGATTGGAAAGTTTGATACCACCCAATATTTTGAAGATGAAGAATTAACTACTGGGAAAACTTATAATGATGCATTAAAGCAAATCCCACCAGGTAAAAATTATTTTTCATTGACTACTAGGGATGGTCACCTAAACCCAATGTTTGTGGCTAATAAACGCTTCTGGAATTTTTTACTAAAGCTACATCCAAGCTTACCATCTTGGACAATTGCAGCCCAACCAGGTCCTTGGGTAGGTCCTTTTCATTGGAATAACAGAAGATTAAGAGTTCCAGAAATTGCAGCAATACAAACTTTTCCTGATGATTATAATTTTGTAGGATCAAGACGATCAGTCCAAAAACAAATCGGCAACGCCGTTCCTTCTTTATTGGGCGAGGCTATGATTAAACATTTAATATCCAATATATAATGAAACCTAAAATAGTTAGCATTTTTTCAGGAGTCGGTGGAATTGATTTAGGCTTTGAACAAGCAGGATTTGAAACAGTTTTTGCAACAGATATATGGGATAAAGCTTACGACTCGCTAAAAAATAACTTCCCTAGCTGTGAAGTTATTTGCGATGATGTAGAGAAAATAAATTTTAAAGAAATTACAAAGAAACACTCTGTGATTGATGGTCTCGTTGGGGGCCCGCCATGCCCTTCTTTTTCAAAATCTAGATTCTATCGTAAAGAAAAAGATAGAGGTATAGATGATGTGAATGGATTTGTTACAGTATCAAATTTTTTTAGAGCCGTTGAAGAAATATGCCCTAAGTTCTTTTTTTTTGAGAATGTTCATGGTTTTGTTTTTAAGCCACATCAATCTGCTCTGGAGTTAGTTGAAAGTGAAAGCGAGAGGCTTGGATATAAAATATTTCACCAAGTAGTAAATGCGGCTGACTATGGCGTGGCACAAACACGGCAACGGTTTATCTGTATTGGAGTGCAAAAAACAATGCCCGATTTTAAGCACCCTGAACCGACACACTCTGACCCCAAAAAACCATTAAAAAGCACCAAAAATTGGGTTGCGTGTGGTGATATACTCGATGATATTGATTTTGACTTGCCAGAAGATGAACTAATGCAAGCAGGTTCGAAACATAAAGATTTATTAAAGTTAATCCCCCCAGGAGATAATTATTTATTCTTTACTAAGGAAAGGGGGCACCCCGAACCCTTATTTAAATGGAGATCAAGATATTGGTCGTTTTTATTAAAACTATCTCCCAGTAGACCTTCATGGACAATCCAAGCCAGCCATTCTAATAACATGGGACCTTTCCATTGGAAAAATAGGTTCTTGAGGATTGAAGAGATAAAAAGAATTCAGTCTTTTAATAAAAGCCATTATGTGGCAGGGAACTACAGAGAACAATGGCGTTTGATTGGTAATGCAGTCCCCCCTTTACTAGCGAATAAATTTGCTACATCTTTATACGAGCAATATTTCAAATTAGGCGAACAGTCCAGAGACCAATCCGATTGAAATGGGTGTAAAAAACTAGAAGCAAGTGGTTGCGAGTTTAAATTTGAGATGAGAACTAACAAATACCACAATACTAAATTGCGAATTTCTTAAGTATTATTTAGTGGCTGGCTTGAAGAAGTAAAATATTAGGCTGTCAATAAAGACAACTAATGTGAATTCTACTATTAGATCAATATGATTGAATTCATAGTTAAACATATAAAAGTTTAAAAAAAATACTTAGGAGCATTAGATATGGCCACTAGTACTCAAGCAAAAGCTGATGGGACTCTTGAGCAGGGACCTAACCCTAGTCATCCAACTCATCTCGAAAGAGAGACTCTTTTAATGGATGCTTTGGGAAGAGAGGGGTGGAATGCATCTATAACTAGTCGTAATTTTGATGCTAGGTCTTTCGATATCGAACTACAAAAGGGGGATGAGAGTAAAGAACTCGTAGTCTATTTTTTCCCCAATTTGAACTGGGCAAACCGTGACCCTCATGAAAAACGAATTCAACTTAGCAGGCCATATAATGAACATCAAAAAGATTTCGAACTTGAGAATGATGGTGATCGGAAATGTCTCTTAATTGGTGTGTATCGCCGTGATAAGCAAACAGTATTTTGTGCTTGGGATTCTCGTGTATATCGCAATCATGCACAGCCAAGTAGCTGTTATGTCCGTATAGAAGCAATTGCCCAAGCCATGAGGGACGGGTTTGGTCAAAGTATTGATAATAAAAGACGACTCGTTTGCTGCTTCAGACCCGAATTTATTCATTATTATGTGATGAATATGAAGGATCTCCATGATCAAATTACAGTTACAACTGTTATCGATAAAGGTTTAATTAGTGCATCAGAAATAGTTGGCCAAGATGGCCAGAGTGTTGAGTTAGAGCCAGTTCGACAACCTCGCAATAGAATTATCTATGGTGCACCCGGAACAGGTAAGAGTCATAGTTTGAATGAAGAAATTGAAAAATTCTTTCCAAACGAGAAGCAGAAAAAGCGCATAACTTTCTATCCGGAATATGTATACTCGCAACTAATTGGTACTTATAAACCGATTCCAGTGTTCCGAAAATCAGGTTACGATATTTTAGATTCCGATCGTCAATCAGAAACAATTCCAGCACTGGAGCCGTTAATTGATTATAGATTTGTACCTGGTCCGCTGTTAGAACTCTATGTCTTGGCAAAAAAGAATCAAGCTATTAACTACGCACTGATTATAGAAGAACTTAACCGTGCTGATGCTGCAGGAGTGTTTGGTGATTTTTTTCAACTTCTGGATAGAGATAAGGCTACAGGAGAAAGTAAATTTCCTATTTATACGCCGCGAGATGTTGCAGATTTTTTAATTTCAGAGTGTGTTAACTCTACTACAATTTCTTTGCCAGGAAATCTGTACATTTGGTGTACTATGAATAGCGCAGATCAAGGTGTAATGCCTCTGGACGCAGCGTTTAAACGTCGCTGGTCATTTGAGTATTTACCTTTAAATCAGAATGAATCAGTTACGAGTTCTTGGGAAATAACACTAACTTCTCCAGTATGTGTAATAAAATGGAATGACTTTCGCAATATTATAAATGATATCTTGGTGGCGAATAATGTTCAGGAAGATCGTCTATTAGGTCCTTTTTTCTTATCCCAAGAGGAACTAGGTGACCCCAGTGTGTTCAAGAATAAGGTACTACTATATCTTAGAGATGACGTACTTCGTCATGAACCTGAATTGTTGTTTTCTGGTGATTCAATGACATTTTCTAATTTGGTTAAAAGTTATGATAACAATGAAAAAATATTTATTGATGAAGTACATAGTAGTCTCAGCGAAGTTCAAATAGAACAGTAAAGGCCTATGCATTTATTGTTTGAAGGTGCAAAACTGACAAGGAGCCAGATATACCAACACTTTGGCAATAATTCTTCCATATTTGATGATTTTTTAAGATTCGGTATGCTTAGAGATAATGACACCGAATCAGGCGTGATCAATTTTGTTGGTGTAGGTGTATCTAATCAACATATCATCAAATTTGCTCCTAAAATATTACAACAAAAAAGTTTACCTACGGATACACAATTTAGAATTTTAATAAGAACACTAAAAAAATATGGAAAGACTTTAGCTAATACACATCCAGATGCTCAGCTTCTTCGTCCTAACATAACTGAATCGCATGTCAGTCAATTAGCACAAGCTAATTGGCTTATTGCTGATTATTTATCAAAAGGCTTGTACCGAGCCAGGCCTAATACACAAATTAAGCAAGGCAGTCCCACGATAGATTGGGTTAAAACAATTTCACGAACAAATTTAACGATATCCAATGGAAGACCTGTTTATCTAAACCCTATTGGTCGAACTAATCAGACGAATAATACACATATCGTTACAAGGCTCCATCGGTATGTCATAGAGAAATGTTTTGCTACCTATGCACCGTTACTCGGCTTTAACAATCAAACTTTAGATCATGAAGTTGTAACACCATTAAGAAAACCACCTGATGCTGTTTTAATCGAACGAGTTCTTAAACAAGAACTTTATCGAGTTTTTTCCGATAGAGAGGTGCAACTACTTAAAATACTTAGATCATGGTTTCAAGAGGAACAGTTGAATTCTTCACAAGATTTTAAACCTTATGGAGTTAAGAATTTTTGGTCAGTATGGGAAGCTGTTTGTAAATTGATTTATCATGATGAAGTAGTTAGTTGGAAACCATATATTCCAGCTCCATTATGGAGTAGTCTTAGTGGTGGATCTCAACATGCAACTGGAAAATGGATCCCCGATGTTATTATGACTGCTCGTAACAAGTCTGGTGTAAGTTCTCTATTTATACTAGATGCAAAGTACTACGATTTGAGGTTACCACCTCATTTGGCAGCTGAACCTGGGGTTGGTGATATAACTAAACAACTTTTTTACAACCAAGTGCTCAAGCCAGCTGCTAACAAACTTGGATATAAAGAAATTGTTAATTGTCTTATATTCCCATCATGTGATAAGGAATTCATTCGAGTTTCAGGTTACGTGAATATAGACGGAGTTTCAGGTGGTCCTATACTCCTTATTCATATGAACGCATTCGAAGCATTTGAACGTTATTTATTAAGTTCTTCATTAACTAACAACGAGCGAGAAACATTGCGAGTAGAATGCCTAGCAGCACAAGCTATCTAGCATTACATAATAAGGCCTATTCATATAGAACAACCTCTCACTCTTTCATCATCTTGGTTCTTTCGTTGATTAAGCTTTAACAAGCATAAGTCAGTGCGAACTCTGATGTGTAGTCTCGGATTATTCCAAACAGTGCTGATGCTAAAAAAGACAAACTTGTTGATTTTCTTTATTCGCCAATTGAGTACCTGTGTTGTTCTGCTAATTGTATGAGTTTGTCCAAAGATGATTCAAATAAGGCCTGATCGTTAGTTCTAACCGTTGCATGACCCACTTTTCGGCCAGGGCGAGGGTGTTTAGCATAGAGATGCTGATGTGTATTTTTAATGGCTAAAACTTGTTCTGCTGGGGGCAGGCCGCCAATAAAATTCACCATGCCGGAATAGCCGGTTGATTGAGTAGAGCCTAATGGCCAGTCTAATATTGCTCGTAGATGGTTTTCAAATTGACTGGTTTCGGAACCTTCTATAGTCCAGTGGCCCGAGTTATGGACACGGGGAGCAAATTCATTGGCCAACAGTTGTCCTTGAACGTCGAAAAACTCTAAAGCGATGACGCCGACATAATCAAGTTCTTCCAAAATACGAGAAAGATATTGTTCCGCTTCTTGTTGCTTAGGATCATTGATACAACAACGTGATACTCTTAAAATACCCTGACTATGACTGTTTTCTGAGAGTGGATAATAGACGGTTTCGCCTGAAGGGCGACGAGCGGCAATAATGGATACTTCCCGTGTATAGGGGACAAACCCTTCAATGATAGATGGGGCGTTGCGCATTGAATTCCAGGCGTTGGCTAAGTCTTCAGACCCTTGTAGTGGCACTTGACCTTTACCGTCATAACCCATTCGACAGCTTTTTAGGATAGCTGGAAGTCCAATGGCTTTGCTGGCTTGTTCAAGGTCATTGAGCGAATTGACTGCAGCAAAGTTTGTAGTGGGTATATTAAGGTAATTAAAAAACTTTTTTTCTATTAAGCGATCTTGTGCAATTGCAAGCGCCCGATCACAAGGTGCAATTTGAGTGTGATGCGCTAAGAATTGAGCAATGTTGGCGGGTACATTTTCAAATTCATAGGTCACAATATCGGTTTGGCGTGCTAATTCTTGTAGCAGAACTTTGTCATCGTAGGCGCCGTGTAGATGGTCTGCTAAGCCAATAGCTCCTGCAACATTACTGGGATCAATGATAACGAAGTCAAGTCCGAGTGGGTAGCCAGCTAGCGCTATCATCCGAGCTAATTGTCCGCCCCCTAAAATACCTACTTTCATGATTGTACTCGTCGAGGATCCGGTGATTGTAAGACAGCATGACTTTGTTCTGTTCGGTATGCTTTTAGAGCAGTACGGTAATCAGGGTATTTGTTTGCAAGTATTGCTGTTGCGAAGAGTGCGGCATTAATGGCTCCGGCTTTACCAATAGCTAACGTTCCAACAGGAATGCCTGCTGGCATTTGGGCAATCGATAGCAGAGAATCCATTCCATTTAATGCCTTGGATTGAATGGGCACGCCGAGAACAGGGAGATGTGTTTTTGCAGCCGTCATACCCGGAAGGTGAGCCGCGCCGCCAGCACCTGCGATGATAACTTCAATACCTTTTGATTCAGCCGTTTCAGCATAATCAAAAAGTTTGTCGGGGGTTCTGTGAGCCGATACGACCTCTACGTCATGAGGGATATTAAATTTCTCAAGTATTTGCACAGCATGTTGCATGGTCTCCCAGTCCGATGTTGAACCCATGATAATTCCAATTAACACGGTCATTCAAGACCTCCCGATGATAAAAAAGAGCTAATTATACAGAGAATGAGACATTAAGTGATTGAAAAATAAGATTAACTCTTAGGGCCAATTGCATTCTAGCTAACAGCCTGACTTTAGGGTTTAAGAATGATCTCTACTTTCTCCTACTTTAGTCTTTAGCAAGACTGGCTGAACTTCCGGGCATTGGCTTAGGGTCATCCGTGAAATTAATGATTAGTTGAGTGGGGAAATCAGTATCTTCTTTGTTGGTATGCTCAATTGCTTTACGCTTAGGATAAACGTACTGTGCTAATTCTTTAGCCATCTGACCGGCTAATGCATAATTCTCATCATCCATCGCTTGCTGTGAAATCTTAACCATTGTGGTTATCGGGTCGTAGTCTAGTGCGCTGATTTTCTCTTGGACTTCGAGCGTTTTCTTGTTCGGTGTACCTTTCTTTCGGCCACCCGTTCTTTGTCTATTTGTTAGTCCCATTTGACATCCTGTTGATGGTGTATAGTGATTGTCAGTATAGTATTAATAAGTGCAGGGAATAACCTATTAACTGAGCTTTCTATTCAACAATAAATTATCTCTTCCTAACCACAAGTCATCACTTAGTGTTGATGCCGTGATGACTAAACCCAGCTGTAGCCCCCGTCAGTGTTGAAAGTGACGAGTGTGACGACTTTTTACAAAGTTTCTATATAAATTAGATATATATGTTTTCTATAGAAGTATTTTTTCTTAAAACTCATCACCTTCAACACTTCTGCGGTCTGTAGCGTCACTAAGTCGTCACTCACTCATCACTTCGTGTCAAGTTTTGAAGTGTAATGATAGTTTGGTCTGGGTCAACCTCTCTTCTAATGCATAAACCGGTAAAACTAACGCCTTGATTGCTTTTAGGCATCTTTTTAACGGGTAATTTCATATGTTCACAAATATCTTCAACTGTCGTGACAAAACGTTGAACACTTAATGTTTTGATTTTATTCCTAACACACCAATCTTCATAGTTTGGATAAAGTTTTTCATTGATAAGTCTATCGGCTTTAGCAGGGTCTAATTTATCTGTTGAACTTCCATTAAATATTTTAAATTTTTTTATCAAAATCAGTCGCTCATCCATCCACTCTGCAACTTTATTAGTTTTGCAATAATGCACTCTTTCATCTTTGGATAAACCACTTTCAATGCTTTTGATGGCTTTGTTAACTTCACTGTCTGGCATTGATAACACCCAATTGAGCAACGCCGGTAATTCTTTTTGCATTTGTGATTCGATACCACCGACACTTTCCCATTTCTCTATGTCTTCATCGGTAACTTTAATATTGAATGTGAGAGGCAATCGTCTACGCCCTAGACCACTGGTGTAATCAGAACTTTGAATGGGTTCATTACTGGCAATAATGACCGCACCATTAAATATAAAACTATTTTGTTGTTGCCGGTGTTTCTTTTCAAGACGGATGGGGTCGCCCCCTGTGATTGCTTTTAAGACGGATACTTCTCTGCCATATCGACTGGAGTCAGATATGATGACCAACTTTTTGCCGTATAGCATTGCTGTCTCAAAACCATTGTTTTCTAATTTTTCCAAGTCACTTGAAACGGTATTTGATTCTCCTATTAAAGCAATCAGCAATCTGACGAGGGTCGATTTAGCTGTTCCACCCTTGCCCACAACTTCAAGAAATTTTTGTAATTCACCACCCGTTACAACAATCTTAAAGAATGCCCGGATAATGTTTATTTTATCTTTATCATGACCCGTTGCTTGTTTTAGCCATTGGTCAATAATATTGATAACTGCATTTGGGTCAAGTTCATACGGTAGCTGCCAATTGAATTTACCATGCGACGAATATTTACTTAATACATTGGTAGTAGTATCCAATACGCCATTTTGAAGTGGCAACAAATGCTTGTTAGTTTCCCATTTATGGATGGTCAAGTTAAGCCCTAATAATACTTCGATACTATTAAGCTTTCTGGTAGAGAACCCACCATTTAATCGTTCTTTCAGAGCGGTTGAAATAGTGATTAGTGCGTCTGTTTCCGTTATCTCTAACCATAAGTTTTTTTCCTGTTGATGCCATCTGTTATTTATTTTGTCATAACCCAAAAAGGGTTCTAATAGATCAGTTAATGCAGTGGCAATATCAGAATCTAGTGATTTTTCATTAAGATGTTCAATAAAATTACCTTGATTCAAACTATGACGTTCATTAGTTACCATAGTATCTAATATAGTAACTCTAACTCCTATTCGCTTGGCTTCTTCTGCTCTAATCTGCTCATATTCAACACCTGTTAATTGTGACAATCGTGTAATTGATTCTTCTGGACTTTCTCTTATATATTCAGCTTGTAAATCATCAAGACTCATCGTCGAGTCTCTTGGATAATGTCATCAATAATCCCCTCTGCTTTAACGACTCTTGCCATGTCATTATCGTTCAGGGGTGCGCCTTTAAATATCTGCCGAATAGCCACAATAAGAATTGCTGATTCCTCAACTATTCGGTCAAACATCTCAGATTTATTAAATTTTGGACGTTTATTATCTGGTCTACTGTGCCGCTTTGATTCCGGCATTAGGTCGGATAACTCAAGTTCTAATGTGCTGACAATGGCACTAACATCACAGCCAGCAAAACAATGAATCAGAATTCGGTCATCTGCCAGCTTTATTGCCAGAGATGGAGATTTATCATCATGTGCAGGGCAACAAGCTAGCCACTTACCATCTCCCGTTTTCTTTAGCTTGTGGACTCTGGAGAGTAATGTGTCGATACTATTCATTAGGCGCCGCCTTGTCATTTTGAAGGTAATATCGAGCAAATCTTGAGCGACCGACTCTTTCTGTAAGAATGGCGTAGCCTTGTTTTCTTAATGCAAAAATACATGATGCTAAGCTCAGGCAATCAAACAATTGAAATGCTTGTCTTGCCGTTATTGATTCATGCTCTTTTAACCATATAAGTATCGTTTTCTTCTGAGTAAGTTTTTTCATAATTGCTTCCCAATATTCATAATCACTGTAGTTTTCTATATTGAGCCGCGTTAATGCTGGTACTAATCCGCATTGTGTATGCGATTACGCTTCCTGTGTCCGATATTCCTAATCGGTAAGCGCACGCACACAACACGAAAAAATGCCAGATTACGCGCCTCTTTTTTCAGATAAACATTGAATAAATGTTGGGACATGAATCAGAAATGACCGTGCATTCAGCTTTACAAAAGCTTTGGCAAAACCATTCTGTTCACGTTGTTTGAATAGCCAGTTAAATTCAGAATCTGTAACTGGACAATCTTTTGATAGTACGAACTTATTCTTAGGAATATATTCGTTTAAAGGTGTGGTGTTTGTTGTTGCTTGAGTTGATTGATCTGTCATTTACCTGCCTCATAGGTCTTTTAAGAGTGTGAGGCTATTCTAAAGTACCAAAAAATACTGATCGAGAGATCAGATTATTATTTTTTATAGCGATACGTTTTTTTATTTTTTTCTATCTCTTTCTCTTTATCCCCTTAATGCCATCAAACTTTCATTCGTTAGCAATGATTCTGCTAGCGGCCGTAATGTTTGTCTAACTCTTTGAGTAGGATCCATATCGTACTCATCCGGAAACAAGATATTACCCAACTGGCTTAAAGTTAGACTCTTCCCCTCAAAATTTAGGATCAACGTTATATCTAAATAAGGTAAAACCCTTAACCTTATCCACCTAAGGAAATCATTCCTTTTATACATTCTCTTTCTTAAATTAAATTCACTATTGTTTCTTTGCTCACCTAACCATTCAGAAAAATTTCGTTTTAACTGCTCATCTGAGACACCTAGATCAATTGCTAAAATTGGATTACTAAGTATCTTAGGATTTTCATTTTTTGGCACTAAAAAGTCATTTTCTACTAAATGCATTTCTTCAGATGATAGAGTATAAAAATCTCTAATTTGATTATTTTCACAACCCGCTCTA
>Ga0114933_10003901_pt1 | contig 14233 bp, 13 predicted proteins | sample 4SBtaG_FD_89691 | JGI IMG/M metagenome (GOLD analysis project Ga0114933, IMG submission 89691) | Deep subsurface microbial communities from Kolumbo volcano to uncover new lineages of life (NeLLi) - 4SBTROV12_W25 metaG | ecosystem: Environmental > Aquatic > Marine > Volcanic | place: Kolumbo...
CTGGGTCGACAGCGTGCCCTCGTCGATGACTCCGACGAGCGTCACGGGCGCGTCGGCCGAGGGCGTTCCCGCCACCCAGGCATCCGGGCGCTCCACCTGTTCGGAGAGCTCCTCGAGGCTCACGCCCTCGCCCGCGAGCCGGACCACCCGCGCCGCCAGGGCCGGGATGTTCTCGCAGCCGCTCGGGGCGACGTTCAGGCAGTCACCGAGCGACATGCCCTCGTCCAAGCAGACCTCGCAGGCCCCGGTCGAGCCGTTGAAGAAGGCCAGGGCGATGCCCTGCTGCTCGGCATCGAGCTCGGAGAAGCCGGCGACGTCGACGCTCTTCAGCTCGGACACCCGCAGCGGCTCGCGGCCGTCGGGGCGCCGGTCCGACTTCGTCTGCGCGACCAGGCCACCTTCCTGTTCGGGCCCGGCTGGCGCGGACTTCACCGGCTCGGGCGGCTGCGGGTCACCGCAGCCGAGCACCCAGACGAGGAACATCAGACCCAGTCGTCGTCAGCGCTGGCGCCCAGCGCCCGATCCCGCTCGAAGTCGCGCGCTTCCCGCTCCTTGCGAGCGCTCGCGACCCAGCCCCAGATGCGACCGAGCAGGACCCCGACCACACCCGACAGCAGGACCAGGGAGCTCACGGGCCAGGGCTTCGAGGCGTAGAGCTCCACGAAGCCCATGTTCCACGACAGGCCCACGGGCTGGCTGTTCTGAAGCGCAAAGGCCGCGATCTCCCCCACCACGAAGGCGAAGAGGAGGCCGAGGACGATCCACTTGACGTGCTTGGCGGTCACGCGGGGATTCTATCCCTTCGCGCTATTCGCCGTCGTTGAGCTGGGCGGCGATGTCACCCATCAGGTCACCGAGGCGAGCGCCTGGGTTGCCCTGGTTGGCCATGTAGTCCTTGACGTCACCCTGGTCGCCGACCTGGTCGTCCGCGCCGGCCTCGGAGAGGCTGATCTTGCGGTCGTGGGGGTCGATGTTCAGGATGCACACCGTCAGCTGGGTGCCCGGCGCGTAGGTGGTCTGCCAGTCGCCGTCGGCGCTCTTCAGCTCGCTGACGTGGACCAGACCCTCGACGCCGTCCTCGAGCTCGACGAAGACGCCGAAGTCCGCGAGGTGGACGACCGGACCCTGGGTGACCTGGCCGAGGAAGTAGCGGCCCTGGACGGACAGCCACGGGTCCTCGCTGAGCTGCTTGATGCCGAGGCTGAAGCGCTCGTTGTCGCGATCGATGTTGAGCACGCGGGCCTCGACCTCGTCACCCTTGGCGAAGCGATCGCTCGGGTGGCGCAGGCGCTGACCCCAGGAGAGGTCGCTGATGTGCACCAGGCCGTCGATGCCCTCTTCGATGCCGACGAAGATGCCGAAGTCGGTGATGTTCCGGACGTTGCCCTTGACGATGGTCCCGACCGGGTACTGCTCCTCGACCTTGTCCCAGGGGTTGGCCTCGAGCTGGCGCATGCCCATGGAGATGCGCTTGTTGTCCATGTCGATGCCGAGCACCTTGGCCTCGACGAAGTCGCCGATGTTGACCAGCTTGGAGGGGTGCTTGACCCGCTTGTTCCAGGTCATCTCGGAGATGTGGACCAGGCCCTCGATGCCGTCCTCGAGCTCGATGAAGGCACCGTAGTCGGGGATGGAGACGACCTTGCCTCGGACGATGGAGCCGACCGGGTACTTGAAGTCGACCTCGTCCCAGGGGTCGGGGCGCAGCTGCTTGTAGCCGAGGCTGACCCGCTGGCTGTCCTGGTCGAACTTGAGGACCTTGACCTCGATGGTCGCGCCGACCTCGAACATCTCGCTCGGGTGGTTGATGCGGCCGTAGGACATGTCGGTGATGTGGAGCAGGCCGTCGATGCCGCCCAGGTCCACGAAGGCGCCGTAGTCCGTGATGTTCTTGATGACGCCGGTCATGATGGCGCCGACGTGCAGGCTCGTCAGCGTGTCGGCGCGCTTGGCCTCGCGCTCCTCCTCGAGGAGGACGCGGCGGGACAGCACGATGTTGCCGCGACGCTTGTTGAACTTGATGATCTTGAACTCGAGGGGCTCGCCGATGAGCTTGTCGAGGTTCTTGACCGGGCGCAGGTCGACCTGGGAGCCGGGGAGGAAGGCCTTGACGCCGATGTCGACGGAGAGGCCACCCTTGACGCGGGCGATGATCGTGCCCTTCACGGTCTCGTTGTTCTCGACGGCCATGGCGACTTCGTCCCAGGCCTTCATGAGATCCGCCTTCTCCTTGGAGAGGTGGAGCTCGCCGGCTTCCTCGTTCATCGAGCCGAGGTAGACGTCGATGCTGTCGCCGACTGCGATGGTGCACTCGCCTTCCGGGCCGATGAACTCCTTGGCGGAGATGCGGCCTTCGGCCTTGTAGCCGACGTCCACGGTGACCCACTCGCCCACGATGCCGATCACCTTGCCGGTGACGACAGAGTGCTGCTTGATGGCCTTCTGGGAGAGGAAGTCGTTGAAGTAGGACTCGAAGTCGTCGCGGGCGACGTCGGCGAGATTGGCGTCGAGATCAATGGGGGTCATGTGTTCCTGGGCCCGGGACCGCCCCTATGGCGGGCGCGGGGTGAGGGTTGAGTTTCTGCGGCGAGCGGCCGCAAAGGCCGCGCCAATTAGCCCAGACGGGCGCTGTCGTCAAGCCGCGCACGCGCCATGTTGACGACCTGGAGGGTGACCTGCTCGGGGGTCAAATGGGTGCAGTCGATGCGCACGGCGTCCGCCGCCTGGGCCAGCGGCGCGTGCTCTCGACCGGAGTCCTGGGCGTCGCGATGGGCCAGCTCGGCGTGCACCTCGTCATAGGACACCTCGACCCCGCGCCCCACCAGCTCCGCGTGGCGCCGTCGGGCGCGCACGGCCGCGTCGGCGTCCAGGTAGACCTTGAGCTCGGCCTCGGGCAGCACGACCGTGCCGATGTCGCGGCCGTCCATGACGACCCCCTGCTCGGTGGCCAGCGCTCGCTGGGTCTCGAGGAGCGCCGTGCGGACCTCGCCCAGGACTGCGACGAGGGATGCGCCTGCTCCGACCTCCTGGGTTCGGATCGCTCGGCTGATGTCCTCGCCGTCCAGGCCGATGATGAAGCGGCCGTCCTCGAAGCCGAAGGAGAAGCGCATGCGCGCGGTGCGAGCCGCGAGCGTCGGCCCGTCCCGCTGGTCGAGGCCCTCGCGGATCGCGGTCAAGGCGACCGCCCGGTACATCGCGCCGGTGTCGATGTAGGCGTAGCCCAGCTCCATGGCGACGAGGCGGGCCACAGTCCCCTTCCCGCTGGAGGCCGGTCCGTCGACGGCGATGGCGAACCCACTCATCGGCAGGACTCCAAGAGCTCGGAGAAGCTCGGGAAGGAGGTGGCGACCGCGGAGGCGTCCGGGACCTGGACGCCGCCCGAAGCGCATCCTGCGACGGCGAAGGCCATGGCGATCCGGTGGTCGTGGTGGGCCTCGATGCTCCCGCCGGAGAAGCCACCCCCCTGGACGACCATGCCGTCCGGGCGCTCCTCGACCTCGACGCCGCAGGTCCGAAGGCCCGAGACCGTCACGGCGATGCGGTCGCACTCCTTGACGCGAGCCTCGGCCGCGTCCGCGAAGACCGACTCGCCCTGCGCGAAGGAGGCGGCGATGGCCAGCGCCGGGATCTCATCGACCAGGCGCGGGATCAGGTCGCCCTCGACGCGAGCACCCTTCAACTCGGAGTGCAGCACGCGCAGGTCCCCTACCGGCTCTCCGGAGGCGTCGCGGCGGTCGAGGACCTCGATCCGAGCGCCCATCGCCTCGAGCACATCGATGACGCCGCTTCGGGTGGGGTTCAGCCCGACGTTCTCGACGACGAGGTCCGAGCCCGGCGTGATCGCAGCAGCGACCAGGAAGAAGGCGGCCGAGGACACGTCGCCCGGCACGATGACGTCGCGGCACTCGGGAACCTGACCCGCCTCGAGGAGCAAGGCGTCGCCTCGCTCTTCGAGGACGACGCCCATCGCCCGAAGCATGCGCTCGGTGTGGTCCCGCGAACGCGTCGGCTCCCGAAACTCGAGCGTGCCTTCGCGAGCGCCGAGGGTGGCCAGCATCAGGCAGGACTTGACCTGGGCGCTGGCCACGGGCGACGTGTAGGCGCCGGCGACGAGCCCGCCTCCGCGGATGGCAAGCGGAGGTCGGGTGCCGCCTTCGCGGGCGTCGATGCGTGCCCCCATCGCCCGGAGCGGATCGGCCACCCGCCCCATCGGTCGCCCGTTCAGCGAGGCGTCGCCGGTGAGCACCGCGAAGAGGTCCTGGCCCGCGATCAGGCCGGCCAGGAGCCGCATCGAGGTGCCGCTGTTGCCGCAGTCCAGGACCTGCGTCGGCTCCTTCAAGGCTCCCCCGAGACCGCGGACCACCGTGGCCTCTCCGCGTCGAGCCAGGTGCACGCCGAGGCGCCGCATGCAGGTCGCCGTCGCCTTCACGTCCAAAGCGTCGAGCAGGCCCTCGATGCGCGCCTCGCCCCGGCCGAGGCCGTTGAACATCAAGGCGCGGTGGCTGACCGACTTGTCTCCGGGCACACGGATCCGCCCCCGCAGCGGCCGGCCCGGGCGGGTCTCCAGCTTCACGCGCCGGTGAACTCGCCGAGCTTGCGGAAGCGCTCGTAGCGGTCGACGCGCAGCTCTTCCCCGCTCAGCTTCATCAGCTCGCCGAGGTGCTTCTCCAGGGCGGCGTCCAGGTTCGCCATCGTTGCCGCGTGGTCCCGGTGTGCCCCACAGGCCGGCTCGGAGATGATCTCGTCGGCCACACCGAGGCGCATGCAGTCCTGGGCGGTGATGCGCAGGGCGGCGGCGGCGGTCGGGCCCTCGGCGCGGTCGCGCCACAGGATGGCCGCGCAGCCCTCGGGCGAGATGACCGAGTAGATCGAGTTCTCCATCATCAGGACGCGGTTGCCGACGCCGATGGCCAGCGCGCCTCCGGAGCCGCCCTCGCCGATGACGACGCAGATGACCGGCACGGTCCAGGTCGCCATCTCCATGATGTTGCGGGCGATGGCCTCGGCCTGGCCGCGGGCCTCGGCCTCGATGCCCGGGTAGGCACCGGGGGTGTCGATGAAGGTGAAGATAGGCCGATTGAAGCGGTTGGCGAGCTCCATCAAGCGGAGCGCCTTTCGGTAGCCCTCGGGGCGGCTCATGCCGAAGTTCCGCTCGAGGTTCTCCTTGGTGTTCCGGCCCTTCTGGTGGCCGATGATCAAGCAAGGGTGGCCCTTGTACCGGGCGAAGCCGGTCACGATCGACGCGTCCTCGTGGCCGGCCCGGTCGCCGTGGAGCTCCTGCCACTCGGTGAAGAGGTGCTCGACGTAGTCCAGCGTGTAGGGACGCCGCGGGTGGCGCGACAGCTGGGTTCGCTGCCAGGGCGTCAGGGCCGAGAAGATCTGGCGGTGAAGGCGCTCGGCCTGAGAGCGCAGCTGGTCGATGGACGCGGACATGTCCGCTCCGTCTTCCTCCTGCATCGTCTCCAGCGCGTCGATGCGCTTGTAGAGCTCCACGAGTGGGCGCTCGAAGTCGAGGATCAGCTCCATGGCGCCCGTCTAACCGGTGTCACCGCAGTTTCGTCGTGAAGAAAGCGGTTCCCATCTGCGTTGTCCCAGGTGTCTCTACTCGTGAAGGTCTGGCTGGGACCCTGGAGGAATCGCATCATGAGCTTGCGCGCCACCGTCGCCCCCGCCCTCACCGCCATCGTCTTGAGCGTCGGCCTGGGCTCTTGCAGCACCATCGACCGTGACGAGGTCTTCGAAGTGAACGACGACGTCGAGCGCGTCGTCCTCCGCGTCGATCACGGCGACCTTCTGGTTCTGGGCAGCGAAAGGGAAAACGTCGCCGTCGAGCGCACCGTCCAGGGCTGGCAGGGCAGCCTCGACATGGAGACCCGTGTCGACGATGGGACCTTGACGATTCGTGCCGGCTGCGCCGGTCCCCTTCGCTGCCGTATTGACTCCGTCGTGGAAGTTCCCCACGACGTCGAGTTGACCATCGTCGGCGGCACCGGAGAGATCGAGCTGGTCGGGCTCTCCGGTGTCGTCGACATCTCCCTTCGTGACGGCGACCTCGACGGGCGCGCGCTGACCACGACCGAGCTCGCAGCCACCGTGGCCACCGGCGACGTCAACCTCGAGTTCCTCCAGGCCCCCGACCACTACAACGTGGCGGTGGGCGCCGGCGAGACCCTCGTCACGGGGATCTGAAGCAGGCCTCGGCTGCTCGGAGCAAGGCGTCGAGGTCGTCGCCGTCGATGACCTCGAAGCCGCCGATCGAGCGCAGCATCGTGCGCTGTTTCCGGGCCAGCCGGCGGGTATCCCGCTGGGTCAGGCGGACCGCTTCGTCGACGTCCAGGCCCTCGAGCAGGTGCTGGGCCAGCCAGCGGTAGCCGAGGCTGCGCATGGGCTTGCAGTCCGGATCGACCCCGGCGTCGAGCAGTCCCCTCACCTCGTCGAGGTAGCCCGACTCCATCATCGAGAGCACGCGCCCGTCGATGCGCTCGGCGAGGTCCTCGCGCTCGAGGTGCAGGCGCGCCGCCGGGTGGCGAGGCTCCTCTTGGCTGTGTTCCGCGTGCAGGTCGGAGAGCCGGCGGCCGGTCTGCTCGAAGACCTCGAGGCCGCGGAGCACCCGAACGCGGTCGTTCGGATGGAGCCGTCCGGCGAGCACGGGGTCGACCTCGACGAGGCGGGCGTGCGGATCCGGCAGCTCGGCGAGGCGGGCACGCAGCTCGGGATCGACCTCCGGCGTCGGAACGAGACCGACCAACAGCGCGCGAAGGTAGAAGCCGGTTCCGCCGGCCACGACGACCTGACGACCGCCCTCGACGAGGGCGTCGACCATGGCCGCGAAGTCGGCGGCGTCGAAGTCCTCGCCCGGGTCCCGGATGTCGATGCCGTGGTGCGGGAAGGCCTCGAGCAGCTCGGGCGAGGGCTTGGCGGTGCCGATGTCCATGCCCCGGTAGACCTGCATGGCGTCGGCGCTGACCAGCTCGACGTCGAAGCGCTTCGCCACCTCGATGGCCGCGTCGGTCTTGCCGGTGGCGGTGGGGCCGCCGAGGACCAGGATCATGCCCGGTGGAAGCGCAGCTCGAGCTCGGAGTGCCCGACCCGGATGATCACCGGTCGTCCGTGGGCGCAGACCGAGAAGTCCACGCCGTCGAGCGCCTTGAGCAGCTCGCGCATCTCGTAGAGCGACATCCGACGGTTCGCCCGGATGCTGCTGTGGCAGGCCATGGTCGCCAGGACGTGATCCGCGATGTCGCGGCCCTGGAGGCCCCGCCCACCCTGGGCCAGGTCGTCGGCGACGTCGCCCAACAAGCCAGGCAGATCCTGGTCCTTCAGCCCCGGCGGCACGGCCAGGACCGCGAAGCTTCCACCCCCGTAGTCCTCGACCTCGAGGCCCACCTCCTGGAGCGCCGAGAGCTCGGTGCCCAGGGCCTGGGCCCGGCCCGGCGCGAGGTCCACGATGACCGGCGTCAGCAACCGCTGGGCCGAGCCGAGGCGCTCGGAGCGCTGCTGCTGCAGGCGGTAGAGCGTGACCCGCTCGGCGGCGGCGTGCTGGTCGATGATCACCAGCTCCCCGCCACCCTCGCAGAGGATGTAGGTGTCCGAGAACTGGCCGATGACGCGGAGGTCCTGGAAGCGCGGGACCGGGAGGAGTGCGCCAGGCTCGGGAGCGACGGGCTCGGGGGCCTTGGCGGGCGTCGGTGGCGACAGAGGCGCCGGAAGAGGGGCATCGACAGCAGGCCGATTCTGTGGCCTGTCGCCCGTCGCCTCCGGCGGACGCAAGGGCAGCGGCTCGGAGACCCTCTGGGGTGCGGCGGGCCTGGGCTGGTAGCGGCGCTCTTCAGCCACCGGCTTCTTGATCCCGTGGGTCTCCAGGCCGTCGCGGAGGCCCTGGGAGACGACCTGGAAGAGGTCCCGCATGAAGCGGAAGCGCACCTCGGTCTTGGTCGGGTGCATGTTGACGTCGACATCGTCCGGGGGGACCCGGACCTCGAGGACGACGACCGGATGGCGGCCCTTGGGCACGATGTTGCGGTAGGCCTCGCGGATCGCGCGGCGAAGGGTCGCGTCGCGCACGAAGCGGCCGTTCACGTAGAGGTACTGGCTGCCCTGGGCCGAGGCCTTGTGGACCCCGACCGGGCTGATCAGGGCCTGGCAGGTCAGGGCCCCGGACTCGAAGGAGACCGGGACCAGCGCAGCACCGTGACCCTTGAGCAGGTCGGCGGCGCGAGCGGCCCTGGACTCGGTGCGCGGCGCCCGGATGAGCACGCGCCCGTCGTGCTCGACGGTCCAGTCGACGTCGGGCCGGATCAACGCCTGGCGCACGACCGTCTCCAGGCAGTGGCCGAGCTCGGTCTGGACCGTGCGCAGGAACTTGCGGCGGACCGGAACGTTGAAGAAGAGGTTCTTCACCGAGATGCGCGTGCCGACCGGGCAGGCCACGGGCTCCGGCTTGCGCAGCTTGCCCCCGTTCAGCGCGATGAGCGTGCCGAGCTCGTCCTCGCCTCGGCGGCTGGCGATCTCCATGCGCGAGACGCTGGCGATGCTGGGGATGGCCTCGCCGCGGAAGCCCAGGGTGCCCACCGAGAAGAGGTCCTCTTCGGTGCGGATCTTCGAGGTGCCATGCCGCTCGATGCACATCAGCGCGTCCTGGCCATCCATGCCCTGGCCGTCGTCGACGATCTCGATGAGCTGGCGACCGCCTGACTTCAGGCGGACCTCGATGAGTGTGGCGCCGGCGTCGAGGCTGTTCTCGACGAGCTCCTTGACCACGCTCGCCGGGCGCTCGACGACCTCGCCGGCCGCGATCTTGTTGACCAGGTGGTCCTCGAGGATCCGGATCCGTCCCATCTAGGAGGGGTCGTCGTCCCAGGGACGGCGCTTCTTGCGGAAGTCCAGGCGGATGGGGGTTCCGCGCAGGCCCCAGGCGTCGCGCATGCGGTTGATCAGGTAGCGCTTGTAGGTCTCGTCGACGCCCTCGGGGGTGTTCGACCAGATGACGAAGCTCGGGGGCCGCACGCGCACCTGGGTCATGTAGTTCAGGCGGACCGGGCGGTTGTAGCGCTGGGGAACCGAGTGGTTCTCGATGGCCGCCTCGAGGAAGCGGTTGCACTCGGCGGTCGTGACGCGGGTGTCGAACTGCTCGTAGACCTGCTCGACCAGCTCCAGGATCTTGTGCGTGCCCTTGCCGGTGAGCGCCGAGATGTAGAGCACCGGCGCCCAGGTCGTGTGGGGCATGCGACGCCAGAGCTCGTCCTCGACGACCTTGATGTTCCGCTCGGGGTCCTCGCGGACGGCGTCCCACTTGTTGATCAGGAGGACCAGCGCGCGGCCCCGCGAGATGACCAGGGCGGCGAGTCGGGCGTCCTGCTCGGTGATCCCCTCGGCGCCGTCGATCATCAACAGGGAGACGTGGCAGCGCTCGATGCTGCGAATGGATCGGCTGACGGCGAAGCCTTCGAACTCGGTGTCGATCCGCGCCTTGCGACGCACGCCGGCGGTGTCGACGAAGCGGTAGGTCCGATCGCCGACCTCCAGGACCGAGTCGACCGGGTCCATGGTGGTGCCCGGCATGTCGTGGACGACGTGGCGGTCCTCGCCGATCATCCGGTTCACCAGGGTCGACTTGCCGATGTTCGGGCGCCCGACGATGGCGATGCGGAGCTCGCTGTCGTCGTCGATGTCCTCGTCCGCGGGAGGCGGGAGCAGCCCCTCGACGTGCTCCATGAGCTGTCCGACGCCGCCGCCGTGCTCGGCCGAGATGAGGAACAGCGGCTCGATGCCCAGGCCGTAGAACTCGTAGGCGGCGGCTTCCTGTTCACCGCCCTCGACCTTGTTGACGGCGAGCACGACCGGTCGGTCAGCGCCTCGCAACAAGCGGGCGACCTCGGCGTCCATCGGGGTCATTCCGGCGCGGGAGTCGACGACGAAGATGACCGCGTGGGCCTCGTCCACCGCCATCAGGGCCTGGTTGCGCATCGACTTGAAGAGGTCGTCGTCGAAGTGCGGCTCGAGGCCGCCGGTGTCGACGACCAGGATCTCCTGATCGGTGTACCGCTGCGAGGTCGAATACGACCGGTCCCGCGTGATGCCCGGCGTGTCGTGGACGATGGCCACGCGCTCGCCGACCAGGCGGTTGACCAGGGTGGACTTGCCGACGTTGGGTCGGCCGACGATGGCGACGATGGGGAGGCTCATGACTCGAGACCCAGGTCCTTGAGCATCCGCTCGGAGGTGGTCCAGTCCTTCTGCACGCGGACGTGCAGGTCGAGGTGGACGCGCGCGTCTAGGATGCGGTTCAGTTCCTTGCGGGCCTGGGTCCCGACGCGCTTCAGCATCGAGCCCCCCTTCCCGATGACGATGCCCTTCTGGCTGGGTCGCTCGACCAGGATGGTGGCCATGACGTGGATGCGCTTGGAGGGGGTGTCGCGCTCGGACTCGTCGAAGGTCTCGACCACGACGGCCACCGAGTACGGGAGCTCCTGGTCGAGGTTGTGGAACAGCTTCTCGCGCACGATCTCCGAGACGACGAAGCGCTCGGTGGTGTCCATCAGCTGGTCGGTGGGGAACATCGGCGGATGCTCGGGGATCAGCGGCATCAGCTCGGCCAGCACGTCGGCGGAGTTGTCGCCCTTCAGGGCCGAGAGCGGCACCAGCGCGGCGAAGTCGTGGACCTCGGACCAGCGCTGCAGGACAGGCAGCGCCCACTCCGGCTCGATGAGGTCGATCTTGTTCAGGCCGAGCACGACGGGTCGCTTCGTCGCCGCGCAGCGCTCGAGCAGGACCTCGTCCCCCTTGGAGAGCACCGCCTTGTCGGCCTTGGCCGCCTTGACCGCCGGGACGAGGTCGACCAGGAGCAGGACGGCGTCGACCTCGGCCAGGGCTGCGTCGACCTCGCGCACCATCGCCTTGTTGATGCGCGACCACGCTTCGTGATGGCCGGGGGTGTCGACCAGGACCACCTGGGCCTGAGCGGTGTTCAGGATGCCGATGACCCGGTTGCGCGTCGTCTGCGCCTTCTTCGAGGTGATGCTGACCTTTGTGCCGAGCACGCGGTTCAAGAAGGTCGACTTGCCGGCGTTGGGCCGGCCGACGATGGCGACGTAGCCGCAGCGGAAGCTCACAGGGACTCCGAGATCTTCAGGAGCGCCAACCGGGCGGCTGCACGCTGGGCCTTTCGCTTGCTGGAGCCGACGCCTTCGGCCTCGCAGCGGTCACCGAGCACGACCTTGACCTTGTAGCTCTTGGCGTGGGCCGGGCCGCTGGTCTCGAGCAGCTCGTACTTGGGCAGGATGCGCCACAGGGCCATGGTCGTCTCCTGGAGCTGGCTCTTGGGATCGACGCCGTAGACCGAGGGGTCGTCGATCTCGTTGACCCAGCGATCGAAGCTGCGATCGACCAGCTCGGCCACGACCGCAAGGCCCTGGTCCAGGTAGAGCGCGCCGATGAAAGCCTCGACCCCATCAGCCAGGAGCGAGGGCTTCTCCCGTCCCCCGCTGCGCAGCTCGCCTCGGCCGAGGGACAGCGCCTCGCCGATGCCCCAGGAGCGGCCGACCTCGGCCAGGCTCTCGGTGCGGACGAGGTGGGCGCGGATGCGCGAGAGGTGGCCTTCGGTCGCCTCGGGGACCTTGCGGAAGAGCATCTCGGTCACGGTCAGCTCGAGGACGGCGTCGCCGAGGAACTCGAGGCGCTCGTTGTCCACGCCGCCCGCCTCCTCGGAGTAGGACTTGTGGATCAGCGCCTGTTGGAGCAGGTCCCGGCTCTCGAAGGAGACCCCGACGCGCTCTTCCAGCTCTTCCGGGGTCACGCGGCCTCCTGAATGGCACGGCGGATCCAGCCGCCGCCCAACACACGGTCGCCCTCGTAGAGCACGACCGCCTGCCCAGGCGCGACAGCCCAGGCCGGCTCGTGGAAGCGGACCACGTCCCCTTCGAGGTGGCAAGGCACGAGCGCGCCCCGGTGGCGGATACGCGCCCGAATCACCGCGCCCTGGGCGGGCCGGTCCTGCCAGGTCCAGCGGCGGGCCTCGAGCGCGGAGTGCCAGAGGTGCGGCTTGGTCGCGACGACGACGCGGTGGGTGTCGGCCTCGACGCGCTCGACGTAGACCGGAACGCCGAGGGCAAGGCGCAGCCCCTTCCGCTGACCCACCGTGAAGCGCCAGTAGCCGTCGTGCCGTCCGAGGACCCGCCCGTCGAGGTCGACGATGTCCCCGCTGCCGTCGATGCCCGGACGATGTTCGGCGATGAAGCGCGCGTGGTCCTGGTCGGGGATGAAGCAGATCTCCTGGGACTCGGCCTTGTCCGCCGTGACGAGACCGAGGCGCCGGGCGTGCTCGCGGACCTGGGCCTTGGGCAGGTCACCCAGGGGGAAGAGCGTGCACTCGAGCGCAGCCGGCTTCACCGGAAAGAGGAAGTAGGACTGGTCCTTGTCCACATCGACCGCGGCGTGGAGTCGCCCGTCGACGATGCGCGCGTAGTGGCCCGTGGCGAGCTTGTCGGCCCCGAGCGCGAGCGCGCGCTTGAGCAACACGTCGAACTTGAGGATGCCGTTGCACTGAACGCAGGGGTTCGGCGTCGCCCCCGCCACGTAGGTGTCGGCGAGGTCGTCCATGACCGCCCGCTCGAAGGCCTTGCGCAGGTCCATGACGTGGAAGGCGATGCCCAGTCGATCGGCCACCGCGCGCGCGTCGAGGGCGTCATCCAGGCCGCAGCAGTGCCCGGCCTTGCCGGGATCGGCGTCGTGCAGCTTCATGTGCACGCCGATCACCTCGTGCCCCTGCTCGTGCAGGAGCGCGGCGGTGGTGGAGCTGTCGACGCCCCCGCTCATTGCGACCACGATGCGCATCAGGTCGCACCTTGTGCACGGATGCGGCCGAGGACACGGGCGAGGGCCTGAATCGCCACGTCGACGTCGGCGTCGGTCGTGTTCCAGCCAAGGCTCAGGCGGACCGCGTCGCCGCTGGTGATTCCCATCGCCTGGAGCACGGGGCTGGCGATCGAGGCCCCGGAGTGGCAGGCGGATCCTGCGCTGATCGCCACCCCTTCGAGGTCCATGCCCATCACGACCAGCTCGCCCGGGACACCGGGGAAGCGCACGTTGAGCGTGTTCGGGAGCCGCTCGGCGCCTTCCGCATGCACGATGCCGTCGAGCTCTCGGGCGGCGCGCTCCAGGCGGTCTCGGAGCGTCTTCACCCCTGGCCCGTGGGAGAGCGTCGCCACGACACCGAGGGACACGAGCGGCGCCGGGTTCACGGTGCCGCTGCGTCGTCCGCGCTCCTGACCGCCGCCGAGCGACTGCGGGTGGATCTTGATCCCCTCGCGCACCATCAGCGCGCCGCCGCCCTTGAAGCCCCCCGACTTGTGGCCGGTGACCGTGAGCAGATCCCACTCGGCCGGGGCCTCGAGGCGGCCGACGAGCTGGGCCGCGTCGATGTGCATCAAGGCGCCGTGCTCGCGCGCCAGCGAGGCGATGACGTCGGTGTCCTGCAGGACCCCGGTCTCGTTGTTCGCCGCCATCACGCTGACGACGCTGGTCGGCGTTGCCAGCAGCGAGCGCAGGGCGTCGAGGTCGACGCGGCCCTGACCGTCCACCGGAACCAGGACACCGCCGAGCGCCTCGGCTGGGGCCCGCACGCTCGGGTGCTCGATGGCGGAGTAGAGCGGACGTCCGGGCTGCTCGTTGCCGCGCAGCGCCAGGTGGTTCGCTTCGGTGGCGCCCCCGGTGAAGACCACCTCCTTGGGCTCGCAGCCCGCCCACGCAGCCAGGCGCGCCCTGGCCTGCTCGACCGCCGCCACCGGCTTGCGGGACAGCGAGTGCGCCGAGCTCGGGTTGCCCCAGTGCTCGGTCATCAAGGGCAGAGCCTCCTCGAGCACCCGCGGGTGCGGCGGCGAGGTGGCGTTGTGGTCCAGGTAGACGGTCACGACCCTGGCTACTAACGCGCGACCACCACGAAATCCGCGAGGTCCTCGCGGGTTGCGGGTCCGATGCCGCGCACGCGCTCGAGGTCCTCGACGGCCTCGAAGGGGCGGGCCTCGACGATGCGGGCGGCGAGCGAGGGCCCGATTCGGGGCAGCGCGTCCAGCTCCTCGACCGTCGCCGAGTTGACGTCCAGGCGTCCGGTGACCGCCAGCGCGTGGCCCTCCGGATCGAGCTGCGCAGGCTCGGCTCGCAGCTGCGCCATGCAGAGCACGGCCCCGAAGGTCAGGATCAGGCCCAGCGGCCCGAGGCCCGGTCCAACCAGTCTTGC
>Ga0114933_10003902_pt1 | contig 14232 bp, 12 predicted proteins | sample 4SBtaG_FD_89691 | JGI IMG/M metagenome (GOLD analysis project Ga0114933, IMG submission 89691) | Deep subsurface microbial communities from Kolumbo volcano to uncover new lineages of life (NeLLi) - 4SBTROV12_W25 metaG | ecosystem: Environmental > Aquatic > Marine > Volcanic | place: Kolumbo...
CGACGAAGTTTTCAAGGCGAACAGCGCCATCCTGAACTCCCTGCTCAGCGTGTTGAACGAGCGTGTCTACACCGTCGGCGGCAGTGTCTGGAAGACGCCTCTGATCAGCGCTTTCGGAGCCTCCAACGAGGTGCCGAACGATGAAGATCTGATGGCGGTCTTCGACCGCTTCCTCCTCCGCGTGCACAGCGACAACCTCGACAGCTACCACTTCCAGGATCTCCTCCAGAAGGGGCTCGACCACGAGGTCGCCAAGCTCAGCGGCAGCTACGCGAGCCTGGAGCCCGTGCTCAGCGCCTCGTCGCTGCACGACCTTCAGGGGGTTTTCGCCCAGCGTATGCGCACGCTGCCAGAAGACTTCCTCGCGACCTACAAGGGCCTCGTCTTTCAGATCAGGGCCGAAGGCGTGTCGATGTCGGACCGCCGAGCCATCAAGCTGCTCAAGCTCTTCGCCGCGAGCGCGATGCTCGACGGGCGCACCGTTCCCGACAACTCTGATTTCTTCATCCTGCGTCACATCTGGAACAACCTCGACCAGGGCGAGATCCTCGACGGCATCGTCGGGCCCGTTCTCGAGGCGCACTACCGTGAGCACCCGGAGGCGAGGCGTTTCGGGGCCGCCGACGTCGGCATGGACGCGCTCATCTCGGAGATCAACCGAGTGCGCGAGCTGCTCACCGGCGACCGCCCCCTCAGCGACATTCAGCTCTTCTCGCAGCTCAAGGCGCTCAACGAGATCAAGGCGGCGCTCCAGGCCATCGGCACGCAGCCGGCGCAGGAAGCCATCGCTCGCGTGGATCAGCTGCTCGGGCACGTCTTCCAGAGCGGCAAGTTCAGCCAGTAGAGCGACGGTGCCGGTTCCCCCCCAGATGGCTCGTAGCGCCGCCGGACGCTCTATCGGCGGCCTGGCGCTCAGCGTCGTGCAGCTCGACAACCCCATGTCGGTGATGCGGGCAGCGCACTGGCGCAACGCGCTCGCGAAGGTGGGGCTCGCGGTCCCGTTCTGGGCGGTGCACGACATCGGAGCGCTCTGCACGCAGGACGGCGGCGCGGCGCCGATCGAGCTGCGCCACACCGCAAAAGGGCTTCCCCCAGAGTCGAAGGCGGCGCTGGAAGCGTGGCTCGACACCGTGCGAGAGATCGCCGAAGCCGAGGTGATGGAGAAGAGCCGCGGCTGGCGCCTGACCGACGACCTGATCAGCGTGCTCCTGCTCAAGATCCTCGGCCCGATCTTCGAGCGTCACCTCGGCCCTGGACGCCGACCGACGGCGGGTCCGCTGCCGCTCGACCCGGAGATCTACCGGGACACGGACGCCCAGCTCGCCAACCTCTTCGGGGCGCACGACCGGAGCGCAGATCTCCAGTTCCTGAACCACCTCGCGAGCGAGCGACTCCGCTTGATCACGAGCGTGGAGCAGATCGACCTCGACACCCTGCGCCTGCTGGGCATGTTCGGAGCCGAGGCGAGCGCGGCGAGTGCGCTCGGCATGCTCGACCTGCTCAACGTCTTTGCGTCACCAGAGGCGAACGACGTCGTCAACTTCAGCCTCGATCTGCTGCCGAGCGTGCTCGAGACCAAGAAGGCGAGCGGGCAGCAGAGCTTCAGCGTCGACGGCTACGCGGGGCTCGCGCGCCGCGGCACGCTCGACTCCCTGATGCTGAGCGAGTTGGCCTTCGACGAGGACCTCTTCGACCAGCGGTTCATGGAGAACGAGGTCTTCTACTACGCCCGAGAGAAACAGCACGAGGAGGACCGGCGGCTGCACTACATCGTCGTCGACGCTTCAGCCTCGATGCGTGGGCAGCGCGCCGTCTTCGCTCGAGGTCTCGCCCTCACGCTGATCAAGAAACTCAGCCTTCGGGGCGAGGACGTGTACTTCCGCTTCTTCGACTCACGCCTCTACGACTCGCAGCACGCGCGGGCGCGGCGGCGCTCGTCCGAGGCAGGCATCAACATCCCCTATGTGCTCTGCTTCAAAGGCGAGCACGGGCGCAACTACGCCAAGGTCTTCGGCCTGCTGGCCAACGACCTCGCGCGCCTCGCCAAGCGCGAGCGCCGCACGCCGATCCTCTACATCCTCACCCACGCCGAGTGCCATGTGCCGATCGACACGATCGAACGCCTGCGCACCATCGCGCGTCTCTACGGCGTCTTCATGCTGCCATCTCAAGGAGAGCTCGATCTCGAGTACCTCCCGCGCCTGCACACTGTTCAGGTCGTTGACGAGGTGGCGCTGAAGCAACGCGAGTCCCGTGCGCGGCGCGCGATGGACATCATCGATGACGCGGCGGGAGAGGACCGGCAGTCCTTGCTGCCTCAAGAGCGGCGGCGGCGCGACTCCCTTCCGCCCGGAGAGGCGGCGGAGTGAGGCCCTCCGTCACCCTGGACAAGCGCGACGCACGGGCGCGCGCCGATCGCGCGCTCAAGGCGAACAAGCCATCCGAAGCGCTCGGCTATCTCTGGCAGCTCGTCGACCGTTCCCACGTCATCGACGAGGAGCTCGCCCGCTACCTGCTGATGATGGCGCAGGCCTACCAGTCGATGGGCCGCTCTCGCGCCGCGGCGACGATCGGCATCTTTCTGGGCCGGGTCAACGAAGCCCAAGAGCTCTCCACCGACGTCCCGCTCGACCTCGCGCGGTGCGCGCAGACCCGGGGCAACCACGAGGCAGCGGCGCGACATTTCGAGAAGGCCGGGTGGCTCGGGCACGCCGCGATTCAGCTCGAAGACGCGGGCAACGTACGTGCCGCGCGCGTGCTCTGGGAGCAGCTCGCCGACGACCCACGGCTTCGAGATCAGCCCTACACCCAGGGGCTCGTGCGCTTCAACCTCGGTCGCGCGTGTGGACTGCTCGACGACAAGACCGCCGCGCGGCGACACACCATTCAGTCGATGCATCTGCTCGAAGCGGCGGCCGACGGGTTCGAGACCCAGGGCATGCGAGAGCGCGCCTTCGACTGCTACCAGATCATCATGGCGATCGGTAAGGGCGGCTCGTTCGAGAACCTCGCCGAGGGCTACTTGAACTGCATCCGCATCCTCCGTGAGGACAACCTCAAGTACTACGTGCTGCAGTACTACGAGGACTTCCAGCAGATGGCGATCGAGCGTGGGGAGCTTCACGCCGCGGCGACCCTCTTTCGCGAAGCCGCGGACTACGCACGACGCCAGGGCATGCCATACGCGCGCCACTACCAGTACCGGGGCGCCGAAGTTCACGTCGACGCGGCCAAGCGCACGCTGGCGGACGGCGGCTCGGCGGAGCTGGCCGAGAACTCCTACGCTGCGGCGATCGACGCCTTCAACGAGCTCGGGCTCTACTCCGCCGTTCGTGATCTCTACGGCCGCCTCTCGCAGCTCCCGCTCTCGGACAAGCGCAAAGCTCGCTACGCACGCTTGCAGCTCCGGCTCGCGGAGATGCAGGACGACACCACCGCGATGTCTTCTTTCCCCGACTACCTGCGCATGGACACCGCGTACCCGGAGATCTGGCGCCTCGACGTCATCGAGTGGGAGCAGGCGGGTGACCCAGCGGAAACGATGGCGGAGGTCATTCAGGATCAGAAGTGGCCCGACTTCACCCGTCGTCGCGCGCTCCTCTGTCGTCTCGCGCAGCTCGGCACCGGCGAGCCCACCCCGAGCATCACCACGCTGGAGCTACTGGCCGTCTACCTCGGGCGCGTCGAGATCTACGCCGCCCTCGCCCCGCTCGAAACGATGTACGAAAGCGAAGCCCCGAGCGTGCGGGCGAGCGTGCTCAAGGCCGTGCGCCAGCTCTTCTTCAAGCGCTCCTTCGTACTTGTGATCAAAGGCTTGGCGGACGAAGACGCAGGCGTCCGACGGGAAGCCCTCGCCGCGGTGGGAGCGCTCCACTTCGGCCACGCCTTCGACCCCCTGAGCCGCATCTACCGTGAAGCGAGTGACGTCGACGTGCGCCGCACCGCGCTCGCCTCGATCGGCAAAATCCCGAGCGTGCAAGCCGCCGAACTTCTCATCGACGTGCTCCGGCACGGCGACCATGGAGAGCGCGACCTCGCGCGCGACCTCCTCGTGCGCGCGGACCACACCGAAGTCACCCCGCTGCTCCAGCACGCCACCGCCGCGGAAACCGGCGCCACCCGAACCGAGTTCGACAAAGTCCTGCGCATGCGCGGCGCCGGCTGAACCCAGCAAGTCAAAGAGACAACAAGTCAACAAGTCAACACTACGTCCCCATGCATGGGGACGTAGTGTTGACTTGTTGACTTGTTGACAACCTAGACTGATGTCTACAGGTCGCTGTCTACTCGCGGTGGTCGGGCCGGAGGGTATCGAGGTGGGAGCGAATCTCGCTCTCGGGGATGTTCACGCCTTCGAGCGGGGGCGGGGGGCGCTCGAAGATCTCGAGCAGGGATGGGTGCGACGAGGTGGGCTGAATCGTGACGTCGAGTTTGACGACGCCGCCGCGTACCCCCTGCGGGGTCGCTTCGCGGTAGGTGACCCGGTCGCCCTCGTGCTCGATGTTGAGCGTGTTGAGTCGGGGGCCGAAGTAGCGAAGCAGTTTCGCGGGCGGCACGTCCGAGTGATAGACGTGACGCCGACGCGACGAGAGGCCCTCGGCGGGCTCGAGGCCAACCGGCAGCGTGAGCCCTACGACGTTCTCGTCCGACTCCCTGAGCAGGCCCTCGGCGTCATAAATGGAAGAGGTGGGGCGGGCACGTGGGGGCGGGTTGACGAGCGTCTCCCCCACCCCTTGGGTGCTGGGAGGCCGCTCGTCATCGCAGGCGACCACCGAGAACGCCAAGATGGCGGAGAGGAGTGTGAGCGAGGCTGCACGACGCATCTTCGGCCAGCCTAAGGGGGCTGGCCGAAAGTGGCAATCCTCACGCTTTCGTCGAGAGGCTCAGTACTCGACGCTTCCGGAGAAGGACTCGAGCGTGGTGAACGACTGCGGCGTCGGCAGCGTCTCTTCGACCGTCTGGATTTCACCCATCGTGGCGGGATCCGACACCCCGCCGCTCACCTGCGCGGTCAGCGTGAAGGTGCCACCACCCACGTCGCCGACACGGTAGCGGCTGCCGATGTAGGGGTCGAACTCGTCCGCGCCGCTGACGCAGGTCGGACGCTGGGTGACGCCGACGCCGAGCACCAGCTGGTTGGTGTAGGGGGGCCGGAAGTGGTCAGTGAAGACGCCCGGCGAGGTGCCTTCGAAGCGCGGCTCCGGGAAGGCGCCACCGACGACATCGCTGTAGCCGGTCGGAGGTGTCGCTCCGTTGGCGAGGTAGTCGAGCGCCCAGATCCGGCTCACACCGAGGTCACACGCGGCCGACGGGTCGCTGTTGGACTCGAAGCTGGCGAAGTACACGTTGCCCTCGAAGAGCTCGAGGGACCCCGTGACCTGCTCGCCGTCGTGCAAGCGAACCTCCCAGTTGAGGTTCGTGTTGTAGGAGACCCGACCCCCGCTGCCGTGGGAGACCTCTTCGGTGAGCGAGATGACCCGGTTCGCCGACGTGGCGTCGAGGCGGTCGATGTCACCGGTCGCCTGCAGCACCACGAACTGACCTTCCGAGTCGCTCGTGATCAACGGCGGCGCGTAGGCGGGCTGGCCCACCGTCGCGTCGTCGTCCCAGAAGATGTCGTGGAAGGGGCGAACGTCCCAGTCGGAGGTCCGGCGGGAGCTGAAGTCCACCGCCCACATCACGCCGTCCGCGTCCGTCAGGAAGGCGCGCTCAGCCGTCTGGCCGATCTCGCCGGGAGCGAGCGATACGCCGCCGGTGAGCGGGGCGTTGAAGGTGCGCTCATCGAACTCTCGGATGATCTCGCCCGTGACGACGTCGACCCAGGTCAACACACGTCCCACGTTGGTCCAACAGCGTTGTCGAGAGCGCGCGTTGGTGGTGCCACTCGTGACCGGCGGCTGACCGATGCCCTGGGCCGGGCAACCGATGGGGCCCGTCGTGCGGCGCGCGTCCTCGTCGACGTCGCCCGAGCCACCCGGGAGCAGCGCGATCGCGCGCTCTTGAAGTGTGCCGCCGATGTCCACGAGCACCTGCCCGAGAGCCGGTGAGCCGTAGGAGAAGCCCAGCGGGGTGACGCGGCGACCGGCGCCGCGACCGGGACCACTCGCCTGCTCACCCACGTACTGCCAGAGGAACTCGGGCTCGAGCGGGTTGGTGATGTCGAGGGCGAAGTACCCCGGAGCGCCAGCACGGAAGCCCATCAGCAGCACGGTGTGGTAGATGGAGCCGTTGGGCTGGTCGCCGGGCTGGCGACGGTAGAACACGTCGCGGATGAGCGGCGTGCCGTCCACCATGATCTGGTGAGAGGTCGTCGCCGACTCGAGCTTCGGCACCATGATCGGCGGGACGAAGCCCCAGAGCTCGTGACCAGCGTCGTATCTCTCGCCCGTGGAGGTGTCGACCCAGTCCTCGGCCACGAACGCGTGCAAGACGCCGTCGTTGGTGCCGACGTAGACGATGGTCGGTCGGTTGACCACGTTCGGGAGCCGACGGAACTCGTTGTACGACTCGTCGGCGATGTCGATGCGGGGAGGCCCCACGGCGACGGGCGAGGAGTGATAGATGTCGCCGAGTCGGGCGTCGGCGCGATCGGGCGTCGTGCCGTGTACCCAGTTGATGATGTGGTCGCGACGGTCCGTGCGGTCGCGGGGCGAGCCAGTCGCGATGCCGAAGTACTCGGGTGAGAGGGACGCGTTGGCGACGTCGAAGTTCACCATCACCTGGTCGGTGACAGCACGGCTGGGCGTGCTGGCGCCCAGCGGGACCGATGCGGCCTGCGTGCCGATGAGGTTGCCGTCCATGTCAGCCGGATCGGGCGTGACCACCGTGAGCAGGCGGCGGGGCACCGTGCGGTCGTTGAGCTCCTCGTGGAACTGAACTCGGTCTGCGACCGGCTCCGCCTCGGGCGTGAGCCCGGTGCAGAGGAAACGGGCGCGCTCGAGCACGCCCGACCACGGGGTGTCGGAGTCACCGACCTGGAAGCCAGCGTGGAACTCGTACTGCGAGGGAACGCCGCCCGAGGTGAATGTGCTGCCACCGGAGACGAAGGCCGGGCGGCTGCGCGTGGTGTTGCCCGGCGCGGTGCTGTCGAGGATGTCCGAGATCCGGCGCATCAACTCGGCGCGGTCGCCGGCACGCAACGCAGAACCCGTTCCACCGAGCGCGGCGACCGAGTCGAGCTCGGCGAGCGCGGCGGCGTCGGAGACATCAAACGCGACCACGTAGAGGCCATCGAGGAGACCAGAGCACTCCGCGGAGCCGGCCGAGTAGCGACAGAGGTCACCGGCGATCTGGGAAGAGAGCTGGTAGGGGCAGCTCCCGCCGGAGTCGCAGTCGAAGCGTGAGTCCCGGAAGTCCTCATCGGGCTGACCATCGGTGAGCAGGAGCGCGAAGCGCGGGCGGCACGACTGGAAGGGGTCGTCCGTCGTCACGGTGCTGTGGTTGTTCAGGTAGTAGCGGAGGTCGTGCAGCAGGGCCGCGGTCGGCGTTCCACCGAAGGGGCGCACGCCCATCAGCTGCGACTGAATGCTCTGGTTGGTCGCGGTGACGTCCGCCTCGTCGATCGCCACTGGGATGAGCGCGCCACCGGAAGCGCTCTCGTTCCGCGCGCCGGAGTCGACCATGAACGTCGTCCGACAGCCGGGGTACGTCAGCGGCCGCGGGTCACCGTAGGAGTTGCCACCGATCAAGCCGGCGTTGTCGGTCAGTCGGCCGCGAAACGCCGTCTCCGACACGAGCAACGGATGTGTGTCCGAGAACGTGTAGGTCGCATCAAACGTCATCAGACCGAACTTCACTCGGTCGAGGTACGCGTCGAGGATGCCGTCGTTGTTCTGTCCACCGCTCGGCATCTGGTGGTAGGGCAGGTAGTAGTTGAAGTCGGGAGACGTACGCGGCAGCGTCGAACGACTCACGGTGCTGCAGTAGAAGTCCGTGTCGTTCCACGTACCCGTCAGCGCCTCGACCGTCTGCGTCCAACGGTTCCGATCGTTGGTCCCGCGCGTGGATCCAGAGCACTGAGGCAACGCCGCATCGGACCCGCCAGACATCCGGGACATCGATCCCGACGTGTCGACGAGCAACATCACGACCGGCCGTACATTTCGAATGTCCGGATCGGTGACCTGCGCTTCGGCCGTGACGGCGCTCCCTGCCAAGAGCAGCGCAACGGTCAGCAAGAAATACAGCGTCTTGTTCATGGTGACTCCCAAACCCATCACACCCTCACTCCGGGAACGGACCCATTTCGGCCATCGCTCGCGCGTTGACGGCGGTTTCGTGATAACTCCGGGAATCCCCGGCAGCCGTGAAATCGGTCGGCGGAGCCGTGCTTCCACGAGAGGTAAAATTGACGCGGACAAACTGCATCGGGTTGCGTCCGCTCTGGTCCCGACCGGCCGAGCGCCGGTAGTTTCGGTAGACGTCCGTGCCGTCGACCGTGAAGCTCGGCACCGCGTGGTTGCGCGGACCGAGGGAAGGCGTGCGCGCCAGCTCTCGCTCGAGCGGCGGCCCTGACACGTCATAGCCACCGTCGAAGTCGGTCATCTCGATGCGCAGGAGGTTGGTCTCCCGATCGAGCGTCGCGTGGGTCGGCCCGATCAGGGCGCCGGCCGTGACCTGCGTGCGGCTGTACTGCGTGTAGGCCGCTCGCGCCCCGATGGCGTCGACGTAGGCCAGCGCCGCGTGGGCCCCACCTTCGGCGACGTAGCTCGTCTGCATCGAGCGCCGGGCGTAGCCCGCCGACCGCATCTCGATCGTGGTCGCATGGATGGCGAACGTCGCAGTCGCGGTCGTCATCATCAGGACCATCAGCACCACCAGCATCGCCGCGCCTTCGCGCTTGTCGGTGAGCTTCTTGGTGTACTTCCGCATCCGGTTTCGTCGGGTATCGATCGGCATGTTCACTGCACCAAGTTGGGGGTCTGAACCTCGGAAATGAGCTGGCGGACGCGCGCCGCGCCAGGCCGACCATCGCTGAACACGAGGAAGCGGTTGAGAGGAGCGGTCGCGGGTCGCGTCCCGCCGTACGTCCAAGGGAAGCGGCGGTCCTGCTCGGGAGTGCGAGCCGCGAGCGAGACCACGAGGCTGCGGACCTGCCACGGCGAGTTCTGGATCGCGTTCTGAGCGGCGAGGCCCGTGACCGAGACGATGCTGGGCGGCAAGCCCGGGGCGAGTCGGTTGTCGATGAAAGCGTCGATGTTGAAGTCGACTGCGTACTCCAGGACGATCCGGCGGGTGCCGGCGATCGCGCCGCCGCCCGCCATGTTGAGCTCCTCGCGCACGAGCTGCGTGTTGGGACCCACCACCTCGGCCGAGCGAGCCGAGAGGCTCGAGGCCGCGAGTACCGGCTGAATCGAGTACTCGATCTCGCTCAACGGGGTGATCACCGTGCCGCGACCGAGCCCCGCGACGCAGGGATTGTCGACGCCCAGCCCAGGAGAGATGCTGACCGTCGCGTTGTCACCGAGCGCGTCGATGGTGGCGGAGGTCACGCGCACGAAGGCGTGCTGCCCATAACCCGTCTCGAGGTGCAGCATTCGGCCGGCCTGGAAGACATCCGCGAACCGCTGTGGGTCGGAAGCCGTCGAGCCGCCGGAGTCCACGGTGAAGCTGCGGCGGAAGCTGAGCCACTGCTCCTGCAGGTAGAGCAGGTTGCCGGTCGCGCTGACCGAGTCGACCAGGAACTGATCGCCGGAGCCGTAGTTGCCGATAAGCCGCAGACGGTCCGCGCTCACGTTGTTCCTCGTGCGGTTGACCAAGTCGAGGGCGCTGTTTCCGGTCGCGTCGGAGTCGGCCATCCAGACCGCAGGAACGTCGCGCGGGGACGCCGGCGTCGGGCACATGGTCACGTTCGGCGAGAGGTTGCTCGGCACGCTCATGTAGCCCGCGCGCTGGATGTCGCGCTGCAAACGCCCCATCGCCATGCGCACCGAGCGCTGCGTCACACCGATGCGCTGCTGCTCTTGGAAGTGCCGCGCGCTCGCTCCGCCGAGGCTGAACACGGAGGCCACCACGAGCGCTCCGATGGAGAGCGCCACCATCATCTCGATCAGCGTGAAGCCAGCCTGGCCCCGTCGCGGACGCTCATATGATTGATGCTGACTCATGGTCCCGTCACCACCGGCGTCCAACGGATGACCGTCGAGGCGTAGACCATGCGGACCCCCAAGTTGGCCGTCAGAGCGTTGGGGTCGGTACCCGGAGCACACTGCCCCAGCGCCGCCCGGCCAGGATCCGCCGGCAGCGTGCCGCTCACTCGGCGCAGCCACCAGATACGAACATCGGCGCGCATCGCGCGGCCCACATAGAGCCACTCGAGACGAATGTTCGAGCAGTAGCGCATGTCGGTCAGCGTGTCGGTGTCGCGCCCATAGTAGTCGAAGTTGGCCGACTCGAGGCCGGCCACCGGCGGCGCCGGAACGGTCCAGAGCGCCGCCGTACCCGGGTTCTGAACCGTGCTGAGGTACGTGGTGTTGGCGAGCAGGATCGGATTGAGCGTCCGCGAGGCGGTCGTCCAGTTCATCGCGTCACGCCGGAGCCGCTCCATCCAGCGCTGGGTCAGCTGAGTCGCCACCGTCATCTCGCGGGCTTCCATGTTCCCGCGGGTAGACGCCTGGGTCATCGCCATCAGCCCCATCGCGCCGGCCGTGAGAACGCCGAGGGCCATCATGACCTCGATCAGCGTGTAGCCGGCCGTGCGGCGGCGCGGAGCCCGTCGACGAATCCTTCGCATACGCAAACTCATCGGAGAATCCTCGGCGTGCCACCGAAGGGGAAGACGACGAAGCGGTTCACACCCGCCGTCGAGCCGCCCGAGAGCCGCTCCACCTGGAACGTAATGGCGTCCGTACCGGCCGGCGGCGTCGTGCCCCAGAGCCCACCGGCGCCCGAGAAGAACATGTCGCCGTTGGGCTGAAAGCAGATCGAACCGGCCGTAGCGCCATCGAGCGTCAGCCGGACCTGGTTACTCGTGTGAGCGTAGTAGCCCATGTCGAGCGACTCGACGCAGTCGGCGCTGGCCGAGCAGGCGCCGGTGATGATCGTCGGCCAGGTGTTGGCCGAACAGCGGTCGAAGCGACCCCGCCAGAGCTCCAGCGTGCCGAAGTTACCGCCGGGCGCCGCGGACGCCTCCGTGAACCTCAAAACGTGGGCGCGACCGAAGCCGATCGAAAGCGAGCGGGCGCGGGCCCCGATCCGGACGACCGAGTGTGTCGCCTCGCCGGCTCGGCGGTTCGCGATCGAGCTCATCATCGCCGGAGCCGCGAGCGCGGCCGTGATCCCCACGATCGACACCACCACCATCATCTCGAGCAGAGAGAAAGCGGACAGGGAAGAACGTCGTCGGTTCGAACGCATGGGGACGCCGTCGTCGGTTGCAAACCGTAGACCGCCCGCGCCGGTACATTTTTTCGTCATCATTTCCATCACTTGCCCAGAGCGCAGGTGTTCCCTGCACCGCATCGGATGCAGGAGTATGAAATCTTTTCGGGGTGGACCCCCACTCCTTGACACATCGAGCCCTTCACCGTATCTCAGACGCCGCCCGCGGAAGTGGCGGAACTGGCAGACGCGCAGGATTCAGGTTCCTGTGCCCGAAAGGGTGTGGAGGTTCGAGTCCTCTCTTCCGCAAACGAGTGATTACGGTCACTTGCAGTGAGCCCCGCTTCGGCGGGGCTTTTCTGTTTTCGGCGCTCGCAGCCCGCATGCAGCCCGATAGGATTGCGGAGTGGCTGTTACGATCGCTCCACCTCACGCACCGGATGACCTCGGAGCGCTGTTGAAGGTCTGCGACGACCTCGCTGCTCACTACTCGCTCGACCCGGCGCCCCGACATCGTGTCGAGGAGATGCTTGCGGACATACTGGTACGGAAGGTCCCCGTCGCTGGGTTCCGAGAGCGCCTCATCACGCGCGAGGAGGCCCGCAACCTCGTGCTCGCCCACATGCCGACCCTGCTCATCCACGAGTGCAACGGAGGGGTGAGCTTCGACTGCGTCCCGAACCCCGAGCTGGATCGGCGGGTCGAAGAGGCGCTCTTCGGCGGAGAGTAGGTGGGGCCGTTGCTCTGCCTGGACGGGGTGGTTACGCCGTCTGGGTGTCGTGGTGGAAGCCAGCTCAGAAACCGGAGCGGCCGGTCGTAGCCGCCGAGCGAGTGCGCGGCTGTGTGATCGGCGGCGCGCTGGCGGATGCTCTGGCGTTCGCGCACGAGGGTCGGGCGCCAGGCCCAGCTCCTGCCCTCAGCGTCGGCTCCGTCTCCGATGACACGCAGCTCACCCTCGCGACCTGCGAGGCTCTCATCGCGTCGAGAGGAGAGGTACGCCCCGAGGTCGTAGCCGAGCACTTCGTTCAGTGGCACCGCCAGCACGGCGTCGTCGGGATCGGCGCGGCGACGGCGAAGGCAGTCCGCGAGCTGAGCGTGGGTGGCCACTGGGCACTGGTCGGGCGCAAAGGGGAGATGGCCGCGGGGAACGGGGCGGCGATCCGTATCGCCCCCCTCGCCTTCGCGCTCGACCTGTCCACCCGACGGGCGAGACAGGTGCTCCGCGACGTGTCTCGGATCACCCACCACAGCGACGAAGCCTACGTGGGCGCACTGGCGATCGCGCTGACGATTCAAGACGCGGTCACCGGCGAATGGCGCGGGCGAGGGCCGCTCTTCGAGATGCTGCTCGATCAGCTCCCCGACACCCGTGTGAGAGACCGGCTCCTAGAGGTCCGGGATGGTCCAGCTTCCATCGTCGAGGCCAGCAGCGTCTTCGGCACCAGCGGCTACGTTGTCGAGGCTGTTCCCCTCGCCATCCATGCCTACTGCTGGGCCGCGGAGCCGGGCGACTTCGCGTCGATGATCCACCAGCTCGTGGAGGCTGGCGGAGATTGCGACTCGATCGGGTCGATGGCCGGGCAGTGCTTTGGAGCGCTGCGGGGCGAGGGGCCATTGCCACCGATGCTGGTCGAGCAGCTTCCTCCGGTCATCGCCGACACCGCCGATCGTTTGGCCACGACCCTCTAGCCGTTCAGACGCCAACACGGGTCGCCACAGGCTAGACTGGGAACGCCCCGTGGAGTCCTGCAGCCGCACGGTCATCGAGAGAGTTCCCGCGCCCCACCGTCCGATCACCGCGGCGGACGGCGCTCGGATCTCTGAGTCCGCCGATGGATGACAACAAGCGTAAGACGCTGTTGGATCACGTCGCGGGTGCGACGGTCCGCCATAGCAGCCCTTTCGCCGATCTCGACGTACCTGCGATTCGAGCGACCCCTCCACCCGAGGTGATCGAGCGGTGGATCAAGCCGTTCTACCTGGTGCGACCGGACGAGGCGGCCTGGACAGAAGCGCTTCGTCCGCTACTCGACGAACTCGACGAAGACATGGTTCGAGACCTGCTCACCTACTTCAACTGGAGACCCCGGATCGTCGCTGCGTACTTCGCTACGGTCAGAAACTACTCGTCGCTTGAGGAACATCTAGGTCGACTCCTTCTCCGCAGCGACGTTTGCTACGCAGGTCGGGGATACGCCCTGGCCCTCACGAGCTTCAACACGCCGGGCTCGCTGGCGTACATGACCCAGTATCTCGACTACTACCTCGACCAACCTGACCTCTGGTTCGATCAAGGGGAGGTCGTGGCCGGCGTCACCCACTTGGATCGGCGGAACGGAACCAAGCTCATCGACGCCTACCGTGAGCGATGGGCTCGCTTCACGTCGAACAAGCCCAACTGGGATCTCGGGCGGACCATTGAGAGGTTCGATCGTGACCTCAACCTGCTGACCGCGTTCGGGGTGAGCGTAGACGCCCCATGACATGAGCTTCTACTTCCCGAGCGCCTCCAGCACCGCCCTCGCGTGCTCGTAGCCCGCGTTCACGTAGCGGCCGGTCGTTGCCGCGTGCCGGTGGCCCGCGAGGAACTGGACGCCCGCGAGGTTCGTCGTTCGGCTCGCCCAGTAGGTGATCGCGCTGTGGCGGAAGTCGTGGTTCGACAGGCGCTTCCACTTGCTGGCGGGTAGGCCGGCCTTCTTCGCCGCCGATCGAAGTGCATGACGCAGATCGTGCTTGCCGAAGACGAGGCCAAGCTCGGGTGCCACATCATCCAGCGTTGCCACCGCCCGCGCGCTCAGTGGGAGGACCCGTGCGAACCGCGACTTGTCGATCTCTCGGGTGACGTTCAGCGATCGTCGTGGCGGATGCCGTCGTTCATTGCGTCGAGGAGCACGTCGAAGTCGCAGTTGACGA
>Ga0114933_10003911_pt1 | contig 14207 bp, 11 predicted proteins | sample 4SBtaG_FD_89691 | JGI IMG/M metagenome (GOLD analysis project Ga0114933, IMG submission 89691) | Deep subsurface microbial communities from Kolumbo volcano to uncover new lineages of life (NeLLi) - 4SBTROV12_W25 metaG | ecosystem: Environmental > Aquatic > Marine > Volcanic | place: Kolumbo...
GCAATTGTGTCTCTACGCAAGACCCCAGCCGAGGCCACTTGGAAGGCTGGGGTTGATATTTTGTCATTGGGAGCAACCAAGAATGGTGTTTTCGCCGCGGAGGCAGTAATTTTTTTTGATCCTGAAAAGGCCGCTGATTTTGAATTTCGAAGAAAAAGGGGTGGGCATCTTTTTTCAAAATATAGATTTTTATCAGCTCAGCTTTTACCTTACTTGGAAGCAGATAGGTGGCTGAGACTCGCAGGAAACGCAAATTTAAGAGCCCAGGAGCTGGAGAAGGGTCTTCGAAAATTATCAGAAATTAAAATTTTACATGTTGTAGAAACAAATATGATTTTTATCAAAATGCCGGTGTCACTAGTAGACGGATTTAAAAAAAATGACTGTTTATTTTACACGTGGGGACAAGAGGATAATAACGTTTTCGCCCGCCTTGTTACCAGTTTTAATACTACCAAAAGGGAAGTTGATAGATTTCTGGAAATTGCGACGCAACTCGTTAGATAGTCTTTCTTTTAAATATAAGGGATTATTTTTGTTGATTAACCGGATTCCTTTGATTGTGTGCTAACACTTGTTTGGATAACCTTGAGTAACTCTTTTTGAATATTTTTGGTTTTGAAAAATGGCTAAAAGTTTACGGAATGAAAGTTTTGATCCAGGAGCTAATGCACCTCTTGACGGTATTAGGGTACTGGATCTATCGCGCCTAGTTTCCGGCAATATGGTTACCCACGTATTAGCTGACTATGGGGCGGATGTAATAAAAATAGAGAGACCAGGAGTTGGCGACGACCTTCGTAACTGGAAGACGGATGGCATAAGTACGCACTGGAAAGTTTATTGCCGAAACAAAAAAAGTATCAGCCTTGATCTTCGAAAATTGATCGGGAGAGAGTTGCTTTTGAAATTAGTAAAGTCGGCGAACGTACTAGTTGAAAACTTTAAGCCAGGTACGCTAGAGAAGTGGGGGCTGAGTCCTGATGTTTTGTTGGAATACAACCCAAAATTAGTAATTGTTAGAATTTCGGGCTGGGGACAAACGGGTCCCTGGAGCCATAAACCAGGTTTCGGAAGCCTTGTTGAAGCCATGTCGGGGTTTGCTTCCATGAATGGCTTTGATGATCGGCCCCCGGTTCTGCCACCACTTGCGCTAGCAGATATGATTGCAGGGCTTTATGGAGCGTTTTCGGTAATGGTTGCCGTGAGAGAAATTGAACAAAAAAAGGGTGCTGGTCAGATCATCGATCTTTCGCTATTTGAGCCTATTCTATCAGTGTTGGGACCAATAGCAGCAATCCATTCTATTTCTGGAGAAGTACCAAACAGGACCGGTAGTTTATCCGAAACAACCTCGCCCCGAAACGTGTATGAATGCAAAGATGGGAAATTCGTGGCACTTTCAGCTTCCATGCAAGCTATGTCAGAACGATTAATGAGGGCGATTGGTAAATCTGAGCTGATAGATGATCCAAGATTTAAAACAAATACAGACCGGGTAAAAAATAATCACTTGCTAGACCCGATTGTTGCTAGTTTTATGAAGGCTCGTACGCAAGATGAATGTTTGGCAATTTTTGAAAAAGCAGATGTTACGGTTGGTGCAGTAGCTGATATTAAACAACTGTCGACACATCCCTATATTCTTGAGCGTGGGTCAATTGTCAACTTACCGGATAAGGATACTAAATCAAGAAAGCTTCCAGCCCATGCAGCTGTGCCAAGGTTGTCAGAAACACCAGCCAAAATGCGAAATGAGGCTCCTGATATTGGACAAAATAATGAGGAAATATTCCTAGAAATTGGGCTCTCAAAATCTGATTTGAAAAACTTAGAAGAGCAAGGAGTGATTTGATGAAAGGTCAGAATAAACCGCCTGTATGGCGATCAATGTTGTATGTTCCAGCAACTAGTCAAAAGTTTATAGAGAAGGCACATGAACGGGGCGCTGACGCGATCAAAATAGACTTAGAAGATGCAGTCGCACCGCAGGAAAAGAAGACTGCTAGAAAGTTAGTAAAGGGTGCCGCGAAATTAGTTGCTCGAGGATCCGCAGATATTTTGGTGCGGATCAATCGACCAGTACGTATGGCCGTGGCTGATATTGAAGCTTCAATTTGGCCTGAAGTTTGCGGCTTAGTATTACCGAAAGTTGAGTCTGCAGATCAAATAAACTTTTTATGCGAGGTCATAACCGAATTGGAAGAGGAAAGAGGTTTAGAAATTGGGCATACTAAATTAATGGTGTTAATCGAAACACCCCGCGGTTATTCCAACGTAAGATCGATCGCTAGTTCAACAACAAGGCTCTCCGCAATCGCATTAGGTCAGGAAGATTTTTCCGCGGAAATGGGTATGCTTGAGCCCGATGGTATGTCTTTATTGAGTTATTACCAAACCGTCCAAGTTGCAGCACGCGAGGCGGGAATTCTCCCGATAGGCTATCCAGGTTCTATTGCAGAATTTACAGACTTAGAGCTGTTCCGGTCTAACGCGATGATTGCACGTAGCTTGGGTTTCGATGGTGGCGCGTGCATACATCCTAGACAAGTACCGATCTTGAATGAAGCCTTTACACCAACGGAAAGTGAAATTGACCGAGCCGAATCGATGGTGAGAGCTTACGACGAGGCGATGGCAGCAGGAGATGGCGCAGTAGCTTTTGAGGGTAAAATGATTGATGTACCTGTGGTTGCTCGTGCCCAGCGAATATTGGATATTCGTGATAGAATAAAAGAGAAAGAAAAAGCAGAAAAATAAAAAGCACTTTCTTTAACGCTTAATAAAAATAGCTTGGTAAAAGCAGGAGACAAATAATGCCTTCCTATCAATATATCTACGTCATGACGGGGCTATCAAAAACCTTCACTGGTGGACGGGAGATTTTAAAAAACATTAATTTGTCCTTTTTTCCGGGTGCGAAAATAGGTGTTTTAGGAACCAACGGAGCAGGCAAGTCCACATTACTTAAAATCATGGCGGGCATTGACGAACAGTTTGTTGGAGAAGCCTGGGCTGCTGAGGGAGTTAAAGTGGGATACTTGCCGCAAGAGCCGGAATTAGAGGCCGGTAAAACGGTCTATGACTTGGTAATGGAAGGAATGTCAGAAACTAAGGCTATTTTAGACAGATTTAACGAAGTCAGTGCCAAGTTTGCAGAAGAAATGACTAATGAAGAGATGAACTCTCTTTTAGCAGAGCAAGCAGAGCTTCAAGAGAAAATCGATGCCGCAAATGCATGGGATCTAGATAGGCATATAGAAATTGCGATGGATGCTTTGCGTCTGCCACCCAGTGATGCCGATGTAGGGCCTTTATCAGGGGGAGAAAAACGACGCGTTGCTTTATGCCGGTTGCTGCTCTCGGCCCCAGACCTGCTACTGCTTGATGAGCCGACAAATCATCTTGACGCCGAATCGGTGGCTTGGCTTCAACGGTTTTTGCATGACTTTCCTGGTACAGTTGTAACCGTCACTCACGATCGATATTTTCTAGATGAAGTTGCCGGATGGATATTGGAGCTGGACAGAGGGCAGGGTATTCCTTATGAGGGTAATTATTCGGGCTGGCTGGAACAAAAACAAAAACGTCTTCAGCAAGAGGGCAGGCAAGATGTCGCCAGGCAAAGATCGCTGGCCAATGAATTAGAATGGGTCAGGGCCTCGCCTAGGGGACGTCAGGCAAAGAGTAAGGCGCGTTTGACGGCCTATGAAGATCTGCTCAAACAAAGTCAAGAAAACGTCATAGATAACGCAAAAATAGTTATTCCACCAGGACCGCGTCTTGGAGACTTGGTGATTGAATCACTTAATCTTGTGAAGGGGTATTCTGACAAGCTTCTTGTAGATGACTTATCATTCAAACTGCCACCTGGCGGCATTGTTGGTGTTATAGGACCAAATGGTGCAGGAAAAACAACCCTATTTCGAATGATAACTGGTCAGGATAGCCCAGATGGCGGCTCTATCAATGTAGGTGAAACGGTTAAATTAGGCTACGTGGATCAATCAAGGGATGACCTGAACCCGAATTCAACGGTTTGGGAGGAAATTTCCGACGGACTGGAAGAAATAGAGCTTGGAAAGCGTAAAATGCAAAGCCGGGCCTATTGCGGAATGTTCAATTTTAGAGGCGCCGATCAACAGAAAAAAGTTGGTCAGCTGTCTGGTGGTGAACGAAACCGTGTCCATCTCGCCAAAATGGTTAAGTCAGGAGCAAATCTCATCTTATTGGACGAACCGACAAATGATCTGGATGTAGATACTCTAAGAGCGTTAGAGGAAGCTCTGCTTGATTTCGCCGGATGCGCTGTGGTCATTAGCCATGATCGTTGGTTTCTTGACAAGATCGCCACTCATATTTTGGCCTTTGAAGGAGATAGTAGTATTCAATGGTTTGAGGGTAATTATCAAGCTTATGAGGAGGACAGGCGAAGACGGCTTGGGGCCGAGGCAGAACAGCCTCATCGGATAAAATATAAACCTATTATTCGCGCATAGCCGGTATCAGGAGTTATTGCGAAGTTTTGTTATTTGGGTTCGCATCGCATCCAAAAGTGCGTCAAAACGCCCATTGTTTCGCCTTATCACTGCTGAATACTCGTTTCTTTGGGTAATTGCCATACTAATCCCAGCTATTACGACATCTACTATCTTGAAGCTATTTCCTTTTGGAACTAATCGCCAAACCACATTTATATCGCCTTTTGGTTTTTTGGGATCAGTCAGTTTTGATTCTACAAAAATAAACTTTCGCTTCCCTAGTTTATAACCTGACACAAGTATCTTTTGCTGTGCATATTCGATGAAGCGTTTTGAATACGTCAGTTCGACCAAGTTTTTAAAAAGCTCCAAATACTCTTTTTGTTGATTGGTCGTTGCGGTTCTCCAGGGACGCCCTACCACAAATTTTGCGATCCATGGTAAATCAAACCCTGTCTCCACCAGTTGCATAAATTTCTGTCTGCGGGTAGTGGTATCAATCGATCGATCTTGATTGAGGGTTGCAACTTGGTTGCTTAAAGAACCAATAAAATCCTGAGCTTGTTTCCCTAATTTATTGTCTGCCGCAAGAACAGATGTCACAATTATTAATACACCGAAAATCGCAGTGACAAATTTTACCATAACCCTTTGCTCACTTATTTGCTGAATAAGTCGTTAATAATCGCCCAATAATTATATTTAATCTAGAAGTTTAAGAAATTGATCATCGAAAGCATCTATGGATTCCGTCGTTTCAGGGCTGTTTTCGGTCATTTTGTTATTTATTGACGCGTTGCGACGTTGATTATAAATTGTTTTTACCCTTGCGTAATAGTCAATAGAATTTTCTCGCAACTCGTCAATTTGTGACGAATATTTTGTTCTAAATGTGAGCGCCTCGAACGAACCTCTGGTGGCACTGAAAATAGTTCGGCTGCCTTCGGTTCCAACGTAATTGAATGGGTTCAGAAAAACGTCTATCGCCCGGCCAATGCTATCCCTGACATTAGTAGGGCCCAGGAGCGGTAATACTAGGTATGGTCCCGGTTGAACCCCAAACGACCCTAATGTTTGGCCAAAATCCTCATTCTGAAAATTTATACCGTACGTAATATTTAAGTCTACATGCCCTAAATGGAATGACTGTAAAAAGAAGTATTTTAATGTCGTTTCTGCTTGATTGAAGTTGCCCTGCAGGAGGTTGTTAACAAGTGCGTTTGGCGTATCCAGCCATTGCAAAAAATTTTCTATGTCGTTTTGCAGTAGTTGAGGGGTTGATCCCCGATAAAACAACGATACTGGCCGGAGAACTGCTTGATCGATTGTATCGTTAGCTCTGAAAATTTTTCGGTTCAAAAGTTCCAGTGGATCGGAATTAGAGGTCAATCTTGTAGTGTTGCAAGATGCTAGTGAAATAGCGCAAACTATAAGATAGAAACAAAGGGTCTTTTTATACATTATTGGCAATCTTAATTATTGTTCCGCATTATTAAAGCAGTGTGCTTTATTAAACGCGAAAGTCTTACTTGATATAACTCCTTGCTCAACACTGAGTATATGAAGTGCTAATGCAAGGCAATTTTCGATTTTCTTCTCACATTAAGCCTGTCTCAACCACCGGCGACTAATAACATGTTTGTCTTATAGCAAAAAATCAACTTTCAAGAAAAATAAATAAAATAATAATGGTGCCCGATGTTGTTCTATTTAAACGGGGAGATCAATTCAAATAAATTTTACGGTATAGAGGTTTTGATATTATAGGAAGAAAGTATACGGGTATTTGGATCACCGCTAGGAATAGCCAGAGATTATCGTAAAATACGCCGCTAGCGACGGGTAATAATAATGCTAAGTTTCGGCTTCCACTGGCGAGAGCTATCGTACCTGCCGTTGGCCGGTGAAATTTGCAAAATGTAAAAGCGCAGAATAGTTGCGACAAAACACAGACTGAAATCGCGGCTAGAAAAAATATTAGAACTTTTTGCGGGTTTGTTGGCCAGACATTATGAATTCCTCCCATTATTGTAATAGCAAAGAATGCCATCAGAATTACTATTAAACCATCTGCTGAAGGGTCAATCTTTTTTGCCAGGGAATTTCCTAAAAGCTTTCGAAAAAGCTGCGCCGCCAATAAACAAAGACCAACAATTATTATTAATTTAATGGACATATTGAGAGGGTCGATATCAATACCATTTTCTGTTAACACCGATAATAATATCGGAAGAGTTACAGTGAATATCAGTGTTGCACCCAATAAAATAATTAGAGCTGCCGTGCCGTTGAGCCCTATTAATATAGCAAGCCCCGGCATTGAGACTAGTGGCGGGCAACTGCCCCAGGCTACTAGGATCGTAATAAGCTCAATTGGGGTATTAACCAGATGGGCAAAGAGAAAAATCAATAACGGAACTATCACCAGTATAAAAGAAGTACCGAATAAAATAAGTTTAATTCTCGCAAGGGTGACCAAGATCTCGGTTGGATCCAACCGAAATATTGAAACAGTTAGCATGCAGATAACAATTGATTCAGCAAATGGCTTTGTTAACAGGGTTAGATTTGGAAATAATATACCTATTACGACTCCAGACGGCATTATCCATGTTCCATACTGGCCGATTCGGCGTAAAAAAATTAACAAGTACGTCAAGGGGCATCTTCAAAAGTATTATCAAAAATTATTAAGAGATCTAATTTCATATTAACTCAGAATTAAACTTTTGAAATTAAGCCGATCCAATTCGTAGATTAAATTAGATTTATCTTGAGTGAAACCAAGTTCTTTATAGAACTTACGAGCTTCATTATAGGACCTAACTTCAAGATCTATACGGGCGCAATCATTTCTTTCTGCTTCTTCTGCCAAATAACTAAGCAGTAAACGCCCGGCGCCACTTCGTCGATGACCTTGAGCAACTATTATATCATGGAGATTAAGTACTTTACGCCCTGCCCAACTACTATACGTAAAAAAGTAGACAGCTACGCCAATCGGTTTTTCAAATTCGTGCGCGATTATCGAGAAAAATTTAGGATTTGAGCAGAAACCGTCACGCAAAAGGTCTTCGGGCGTAGCTAGCATTTTATTACCTAGTTCAAGATAGTCGGCAAGTTCCTGAATAAAAGCGTGAATAGTATGGCAATCTTGAATTTTTGCAGGCCTAACCTGTATGGTCATATCAACATATTCTCCAGAAAGTTATTTTACAAATTCTTTTGGTAAATGGAAAAAGGGTGTTCTACGCAATATTGCCCAGATACTGCCAAAATTGTATATCTTGCAGGTTTGCAGGAAATATTTTGAACTGTTGTAGTATTAATTTTTCAACGACTCATATACTAACAAATTAAAAAAGAATTCCTTACGATAATTTGTCTCTTTCAGTGGAATGATCGCATAGATGTCCGGCACCGATTTTGAGGATAACTCAAACTCAATAGATTCTAATAATTACAATAGGCCTCCAAATTTTGGATACTTGGGAGGATTAAATTCCAAGCAATTAGAAGCAGTAGAGGCAGTTGATGGAGCTGTACTGGTCTTGGCTGGAGCAGGAACGGGGAAAACAAGGGTTTTAACTGCAAGACTAGCCCATCTTATAGCTCAGAAAATAGCCCAGCCATGGTCTATTCTAGCCGTAACTTTTACGAATAAAGCGGCGCGAGAGATGCGTGACCGTGTCACAAAAATTATAGGCCCGATGGCAGAACAAGTGTGGCTAGGTACTTTTCACTCTTTAGGAGCTCGGATACTGAGGCGACATGCCGAGCTTGTTGACCTTAAACCTAATTTCACAATCTTGGATACCGATGATCAAATTAGGCTTATTAAGCAGATAATGCAGGCTGAGGATTTAGACGAAAAAAAATGGCCTCCGCGTGTTTTAGCAGGCGTGATACAGCGATGGAAAGATCGAGGACTTACGCCAGAAAAATTGAGCGACGATGAGGCTAAACAGTATTCAGAAATCAAGTTGGCAGAAGTTTACAGTCAGTACCAAAATAGACTTTCTGTATTGAATGCTGCTGATTTTGGAGATTTGTTATTACACTGTTTAACTATATTTCAAAATAATCCGTATATTTTAAGAGATTACCAAAATCGATTGACACACCTGCTAGTCGATGAATACCAGGATACAAACGTTGCCCAATACTTATGGTTACGGTTTTTAGCACAGGGCCGCCAGAATATTTGCTGTGTGGGTGATGATGATCAATCCATATATGGGTGGCGTGGGGCTGAGGTTGGCAATATTCTCCGTTTCGAGAATGATTTTGCGGGATCTAGAGTGATCCGCCTGGAACAAAACTATAGATCAACTTCTAGAGTGCTGTCAGCGGCCTCAGGATTAATAGCGCATAATGAAGGTCGTTTAGGAAAAACGCTTTGGACTAACGGTAATGATGGCGATAAAATTATTGTGCGTAGCGTCTGGGATGGTGAAGCGGAAGCACGTATAGTTGGTGATCAGGTTGAGACATATCAACGCAAGGGTTTTTCACTCAATGAGATGGCTATTTTAGTTAGAGCCAGTTTCCAAACAAGAGAATTCGAGGAGAGATTTCTAACGCTGGGCGTTCCTTATCAGGTCATAGGAGGAGCTAGATTCTATGAGCGTATGGAAATTCGTGACGCCATCGCGTATTTACGCGTAATTTACCAAACCGATGATGATTTAGCCTTGGAACGCATAATTAATAAGCCAAAACGTGGAATTGGCCTCGCGTCGCTTCAATCAATACATCAGCTTGCTCGGTTAGAGTCGATTTCGTTATGGCTTTCGATCACCAAAATAATAGAGACTGATGAACTGAGACCTGCGGCTCGTAAAAATCTCACCATGTTAGTTAATGACTTTACTAGGTGGCGTTCAATGCTTGATAATACTGACCACATCGAACTTGCCGGCATCGTTCTTGATGAATCTGGTTATACCGAGATGCTGTTAAAAGATAAATCTCCCGAAGCACCAGGTAGATTAGAAAATTTAAAGGAGTTGATTAGCGCTCTTGAAGAATTTGACGGTTTAAGCCAATTTTTAGAGCATATTAGTCTAGTCATGGAAAATGCTGAGGATGATACAACAGAGCAAATCAGCTTGATGACTCTTCATGCCGCTAAAGGGCTTGAGTTCGATAAAGTTTTTCTTCCCGGTTGGGAGGAGGGCGTTTTTCCAAATCAAAGATCATTAGATGAGAGTGGTGCCAAAGGCCTGGAAGAGGAAAGACGGTTGGCTTATGTGGGTTTAACGCGTGCGCGAGAAACGGTGGAAATAAGTTTTGCAGCTAACCGGCGAATTTATGGTAACTGGCAAAGCTCTATTCCATCGCGATTTGTATCGGAAATTCCCCAAAGTGAGATTGAACATTTTGATGAAATGGGGATATCAGGGGATTTTTTTGATGGAACGGTTCAATCGGAACCCTGGACTCATGTTGGTTTATCCGATCAACGGGAATTAAGGACGCCACAGCGGAGGGGAAATCTAAATGTAGAAAGTATAGGGCCTTCTGATAATCAGACGGCCGTGGAGGACAGATCTTCTGCCGAGGAGATTGCAGGCCATATCTTTTTTGCTCCAGGTGATAGGGTGTTTCATCAAAAATTTGGTATGGGTACCGTTAGACAAGCAGATGGCGACAAACTGGAAATTGCTTTTGACAAAGCTGGCGACAAGAAAGTTATTTCACGATTTGTTAGGCGGTTATGAAACAACTGTGGCAGATTTACATCCGCGTATCAGAAAAGGATGTTGATTTTGTTTCTGGCCACTTAGATTCGTTTACTGATGCACTTTCAATATTTGAAATTAGAGAAACTAATTTTTGGGAAATTAGTGGAATAACAAATATTGCGGCTGACAAGAGCAAAGTAGATATAATTGTTAGAGAATTAGCTCTAAGACTAAATCTTAAATCCACGGAGTTTAGTATTGAGCCTTTGCCAAAGCGGGATTGGCTTTATGAAAATAGGAAGTCGTTCCCAAGTTTGTCTTATGGCCGGTTTTTGATACACGGTTCTCATAATCGGCCGCAAAATCCAAATGGCAACCTAAGCATAGAAGTAGAGGCTGGTAGAGCCTTCGGATCAGGAAGTCATGAGAGTACAGCAGGTTGCTTGTTGTCGCTTTTACGCCTATCCAAAATTATGTCTCCTAAACGATTGATGGATCTTGGCTGTGGATCAGGGATCCTTTCAATAGCTTCAATAAGATTATGGCCGTCTGTAAAAGTGACAGCTCTGGATATAGATAATGATGCGGTCCAGACAACATTAGAAAACACTAAGCTTAATAAAGTGTTTAGGCAGATTAGATGTAAACAGAGTTATGGATTTCCGAAGATTAAGCCAGGGACACGTAAAAAGTTTGATGTCATTGTGGCAAATATTCTGGCTAAGCCCCTTATTGATTTGGCTCCTCACTCCACCAGCTACTTAGGTCTAGGGGGGTATTTGATTTTGAGTGGCCTTTTGAAAGCTCAGGAACGAGAGATCTTAGCAATTTATAATTCTTTAAGGTTTAGACTTATAGAACGCAGAAGAATAAAGGAATGGACCACCTTTATTCTTCGATATAGAAAGTAGTAATTTATTGTATGTTGAGTCCAAACAGCGACACCGCTATGAGATTAATAAGAGATAGAGGTAGGTATGTCCGGGGAAGAAACAAGCAAAAATTTAGAGGATCAAAGAAACTTGTTAGATGAATTATCTAGTAGAATAAATAGTCTTCTGAAACTTCATAATATCTCAATGTCTCTTTCTGAAGTTTTTGCTATCGTGGACGGGGTAAATGCATCTGCGTTGTCTCAGGCTGACGATGGGTGGTTGTCGATGGTTGCACACTCCGTATCCGGTGAACTTCGCTTGACACTCTGTGAACTACGGGAACAAAGGCTGAGGAGTTTTTCTAGAAAAACATCTGATGCTAGTGAACAGCGATTACGCTTACTTCGAAAAATGATGGATGAGCAAAACTTAGATGGATTTTTACTCCCTAGAGCTGACGAATATCAGAGTGAATATTTACCAAGATCATCTCAACGCCTTGCCTGGTTAACTGGCTTTGATGGTTCAGCTGGTTTTGCGATTGTTTTGATGCGGTGCGCAGCAATTTTTACTGATGGGCGCTACACACTGCAGATAAGGGATCAAGTGAATGAAAAATATTTTGAAATATATAATACTGCAGAGATGCTGCCTCTAGAGTGGCTAAAAACCAATTTGGTTCAAAATGAGCGTATTGGTTTTGATCCCTGGCTTCATACGTGTGATGAGGTGATAAAAATTAATTCTGTTCTGGCATCAAAAAATGCCACAGCAATTAAGCTGCCTAAGAATTTAATAGATCAAATTTGGATTGATCGACCTCCGGTTCCATTGGCTCCAATAATCCCTCATCCTGAAATTTATTCAGGGGAAGCGTTCACATCCAAGTTTGGCGCCATTAATGCCGCAATGATGGAAAATGACGAAGATGTTTTAGTATTATCATCGCCAGAGTCGATTGCCTGGCTATTAAATATTAGGGGTGCTGACGTCGCACGCACGCCATTACCTTTATCGTTTTTAATCGTTAAGAAAGATGGCCATGCGCAGCTATTTGTGGATCAAAGAAAAATTATCAATGAAACACGAAATCATCTAGGTAATGCAGTATCAATTTTACCTTTTGAAGAGTTTGGTTCTGAGTTGCGAGCTTTAGCTCAGGATAAGAAAAAAATACGACTGGATCCAAAAACTTGTCCAGCTTGGGTCGAAGAGACAATTCATTCAGTCTCGGGTATTATCATTCGGGGAGATGATCCAACACTGATACCAAAAGCAATAAAAAATAGTGTGGAACTGGCAGGGGCACGCGCTGCTCATATCCGAGATGGAGCTGCTTTTGTAAAATTTCTTTACTGGTTTTCGCTGAATTCAAAAGAAGGCCAAATAGACGAAATAATTGCAGCTACAAAATTACAGAACTTTCGCGAAAAGGATTCACTTTTCAAAGATCTTAGCTTTGATACCATTTCGGGTTCTGGTCCTAATGGGGCGGTAGTACACTATCGCGTAACGGAGGAGACAAATAGAACTATCAAGTTAGGAGATTTGTACCTAGTCGACTCTGGCGCGCAGTATTTAGATGGAACTACGGATATTACCCGAACCATCGCGGTTGGAGATCCTGGCGACGAGGCAAGAAATTATTTCACACGAGTTCTTAAGGGGCATATTGCTATCGCATCGAGTAAATTCCCAGTTGGTACAACAGGATCACAGCTGGATGCATTCGCTAGGGCGCCTCTCTGGGCTATCGGGGCGGACTATGATCATGGAACCGGTCATGGTGTTGGATCATACTTAGGGGTACATGAGGGCCCGCAACGTATCTCAAAAGTATCTAACTCAATAGCGCTGCAACCCGGAATGATACTCTCAAATGAACCGGGGTATTACAGGTCTGGCGCGTACGGCATTAGGCTAGAGAATTTGTTAGTGGTGAAATCTGAAGTAATACCGAATGCAGACCGCAAGATGCTGAGTTTTGAGACAATAACCTTAGCTCCCTTCGACACGAGTATGATAATAGAAGGATTACTGGCAGATCATGAAAAAAATTGGTTAAATGACTACCATGAATGGGTTCGCAAGGAACTTCTGCCGTTGTTAAATAATGACGAAAGTGCATGGTTGATAGAAGCGACGGAACCAATAGGGTCAGAGTAGCTGGAGGCTGAAAAATAAAATGACTTATGAAACTATTAATTATGCCGTGAGTAACGGGGTGGCAAAAATCTTATTTAACAGGCCCGAGGCGGGAAATTCTATCAATAGAAAATTTGCGCATGAATTTATGGAAGTAGCTATTGAAGCTACTACCGATCCAAGTGTCAGATGTATTGTGATCGCAGCAGCGGGCCCAATGTATAGTTTTGGCGGGGACTTGAAGTTTTTTTCGACTGAGATGGATAAAATAGAGGGTACTCTTATAGAATTGACGGCCGTTTTACACCAGGGCATACAAAGATTTCATAATTGTAAAGTACCAGTAATCATAGCTGTCAACGGTATGGCTGCCGGGGGCGGGTTTAGTCTGGCGTTATTTGGGGATATTATTTTTGCATCAAGGTCATCGAAATTTACAATGGCCTATACAAACGCGGGCTTATCTCCTGATGGTAGTTCGTCATATTATCTCCCGCGACTGGTTGGGCTCCGGAGAGCTCAGGAATTAATGCTAACTAATAGGGTTTTATCTGCGGAAGAAGCCAAAGATTGGGGTATAGTCACCTTTGTTTCCGATGATGATAAACTAGAAGAAGAGACAGAAAAGTTAGCAAGCAAATTGGCCACTGGTCCCACAAGAGCTTATGGCGCCGTAAAACATTTATTGTCCCGTACCTATGATCAACCCCTGGAAGTTCAATTAGAGGAAGAATCTAGATTGATTGCGGAAATGGCTGACTCAGAGGATGGTAGAGAAGGACTTGACGCCTTTCTTAACAAGCGAAATCCAAACTTTAAGGGGCGTTGAAAACTTGCTGATCAATGTCAAGAATAACTCTTTAAGCCAATAATTAAATGAAACGCGTATAAGCTAATTCTTACATTAAAAAAACTGCACTTAACTGTTTATTGTATTCAAAATAGCTTCCCATCCAAAGTTATCCAAAACTAGGGATGCACATCCGGCGAGGGACTGGTGAACAATAAAATCCTCATTA
>Ga0114933_10003913_pt1 | contig 14206 bp, 11 predicted proteins | sample 4SBtaG_FD_89691 | JGI IMG/M metagenome (GOLD analysis project Ga0114933, IMG submission 89691) | Deep subsurface microbial communities from Kolumbo volcano to uncover new lineages of life (NeLLi) - 4SBTROV12_W25 metaG | ecosystem: Environmental > Aquatic > Marine > Volcanic | place: Kolumbo...
AACCAGAGCGTCCCGGGGGATCAACAGCGCATCCTGCCGCGCTCCAACCGGCAGGTTCACGCGAGACATCATACCCGGCCGGATGACTGGAAGACCCGCGGCGAACGTATTCCTGAGCCGGATTCGCACGGGAAAAGATCGAGTTCGCGAATCGGCACTGGGAATGATTCGATGAATCGTACCGGTGTAGAATCCGGTACTATCGTCATCGGTTCTCGCTGCGTCGATTTGGACCTGCACAGACTCACCCTGGCGGATTCGTGAGATGACGGCCTCCGGCACCGCCACTCGTACCTCAACAGGATCGACTTCAATGATCTCAGCAACAGGATCTCCCTGCTGGACCCATGCGCCTTTTTCAATATTGCGCGAGATAACGTAGCCGCGGAATGGCGCACGTACCGTGTGCTCATAGAGCCGCGTCTTGTATCGCACAACTTCTTCCTCGGCACGAGCCAGTCGAGCCTGAGCCTGAGCGATCTTTTCGGGACGTGTACCCAGTTTGGCTTCTTCGTGAAGCAGGCTGGCGATGATCTGAGTTTGTTCCGCAGCCAGTCGTGCCGATCGAATTTGATCCAGGTCACTTTGACCTGCGGAATTCTTCTCAACAAGCTGTTCCATACGATCGAGACGCAACATCTCGTTGTCCAGACGAACCTGTGCCCGATTGACTTCGGCATCGAGGCGTTTGACGACGACCTTTCTTGGTCCCTTCAGCAGCTCATCAAGCTCGTGAAATGCAACGTCACGGTCTGCAACCGTCGCTGCAAGTTCCGCCCGAATGGCGGTCAACTGCAGCTGGGCGATCTGGCCCCCGCCTTTCGTTCCCGGATCGACTTCGTCGCCCTCTTCGGCAAAGATCTCTTCAACGCGACCTGAGACAGAGCTGCCAACGACCGTTCGACGAGCGGCCTGGACAGTTCCGACAAAGACACGGCCTGCCGGAACTTTCTCGCGAACGACCAGTGCGGCTCGAACCGGGACTGCTGTTGGAGCGTCCGCAGACTGCGTTACGCTGTTCGTGAGCAGAGCAACTGCAATCGCCGCACTTAGCAGTTTGATCGTCATGTCTTTCTGCTCCTGTATGTCGACTGCGGATCTACGTGAGGTGCTCAACCGCGTCATGATGTGGTCTGGAGCACCGATCCAGCCCTGTACTGCGTATGCAGCATTGCTGCGTGGGCCTCAATTTGCCAGTAGTTCCCGGACGTTTCCCGCCTACGGAGGCTCGGGCTGGCGGATTGTATCGACCCTGAGACCCTTCTCAGGGTTTGACAGTTCAAGCAGGGCAATGGATCGCTGCAATTATACTCAAAACGCGGTACGCCACGTCAAAATGCCTATGTCAGAATATTGTACGTAGATTGGCCAAAACACGAGCCCATTGCCATGCCCACTCAACGTGCAACAAACTCAGAACGTTTGGAGTACTCAGTAGCGTGGCGGCGCCACCAAAACGGCACATCAGGTGAGTCCAGTCGACCACGGACCGCCCCAACATCAGTGATACTGGCCGTGACCAGCGCGGCGACTGCACGTTGAAAGCCCGACTGTGGATACAGTGGCGTCCCGGTTTCTGACAGGCTCCAGCGGTCCAGACGTACATCACACCATTCTTCCAATGGACGTGGAGCCGCAACAAATGGTGCCACGCTATCTGGTAAATCATCCGTGTGATCAGCATGCACCTGCAATTGCAGGACTTCCGGACGTGGCGAGTAGACCTGCCATCCGGTCCAGTTGTGTGTAACCCCGATCAATGCAAATATCGGCCACAGGACACAGAAAGCGCTGGCAACGATCACACGCATTCGATTCGCCGGAATGTGAGGTGGAGAATTCATCTGCAGCAGGACGACCAGTACGCAAAGAATCCCGTTCCAAATCAACACCCCCGTCTCCTGATTGAGTCCAACTGGTCCGAGTATCAGAATCAATGCCAAATGCATCACGACCGCCAGCACAGTCCCGGCTTTCAGCATCCGCGTTGTCATCAGCATGAGGCCGATCGTGCCTTCAAACACGGTGGTCAGAACACATAGATTGAAAATCACGCCGCTGGAATTCATTCCAAACGATAGCGAAGAAAGATCGAGCCCCGTGACGACGATCTGACGGCTCATACCCGATGCAATCTCAGGGCCCAGCCGCGACAAAGCTGCGAACAGATAGATGGTTCCAACCAGCCTTCGGGTCACGATGAGGAAATCCGCTGATTCCAATCCACAGCGCAGTCCAATAGCGACCAGAAACAACCAATGCCACGGCTGCAGGCAATGCTGATTGAGACAGGCCGCGAGTGATGCGGGCGCAAGAACTGCTAACCATAGCCATCGGCCATACGTCACTTCGCCCCCCGCTGTCAGACCAGGCGCATCTGCTGACGGTGGGCCATCGTCCCGCATGTGCAATCCGCGCCCATTCAGCCGCCATAAAGCAAACAGAATTGCAGCAATCAGCCATGTCGAGACAAACTGAATGAGTCGGACTGGCACATCAGTCGATTCCATCCACAGGGAAACACGTGGGAACTGACTGTCCGCGAACCACAATTTCCACGTGGAGGCGACAAGTGCCAGTTCTCCCAACAGCAGCACAATCAATACTCTACGGGCCTGCATGCGGTGCATCACAGTTCCCATGCTGTTCTGGGAGGACTAGTGTTGTTTCTGGCAATCAAAACCCGTTCGGTCAGTTTGTCCCGACGAATCAGTCCGACTATGTTTTTGTTCGTATCGACAACCTGCCCAAAACGAGCATGGCCGCGGAACAATTCGGACAACGCTACCAGTGGATGGACGTCATCCTGAAAGGCTGGAATAGTCTCCTGAGCACTCGTCGGTGAGATCTCAGACACCAGCAATTCGGCAACTTGTACCACGCCTGTCAGTTCATCCGGATTGTTGCTCTTGTGAAGAAGAATCCACCCTGAACGCCGACGCTTCGCCAGCTCTACCAGCTTCAATCGATCGGTCGACTGGTCCACGGCAGGCAGTACGCTCAAAGGTTCCATCAACTGCGCCAGGTTCGAGTCGCGAGCGGTCATCAAGTTGTCGGCTAGCCGTCCCTGAACCTGCGTCAGAATTCCATCACGTTTTCCGGAGGCAATTAGCCCGAACAGTCGCGTGCGTCCAAACATCGTGTCCACGGACGGCGATTTCTGGTGGGTCAGTCGGGACATCAATTCAGCGATCAACGTCAGAGGGTAACTGAGCGGCAGAAATAGAAAGTAGAAGAAGCGGAACGCGCCACTACGGGCACGCAGCAACGACAACGGGGCTCGATAGTACAAGCTCTTGGGAATCAGTTCACCGAATACGAATATCACAGGCGACAACAATAGGGTTGCAGCAATTTCAGTCGTCCCTGCAGGCCCCGACTGCCAACTGGCTTCAGCGACAAACAACCCGATCGCCACGGTCGTCAAGTAGTTTGCAACATTGTTTCCAACCAGCGTCGTGGAGACGAAGCGAGCCGGGTGGTCGGCAAAGTTGACCAATCGGCGTGCCACGGCATCGCCCTGTTGTTTCTGCAGATTGAGTTGAAGCTGACTGACACGGTAGAACCCTGTTTCAGATCCACTGAAAAATGCAGACATCTGCATTCCTGCCAAAAAAAGGATGAATGCGGCAGCAAGAATGAATGAAGTCAGGATCATCCGTCAGACTCCTGACCGGTACTTCCGATCGCCTGCGGTTCGGCCAGAACACGCACCAATCCTCGCTCCGTTACTTCAATTGCTGTGAGCATCCAGCCGTGCCATTCCAGTTTGTCTCCCTGTTCAGGAATTCGCTCCAGGCGGTCCTGAAACAATCCGGCGAGCGTAAACAATGATTCGTCGTGTGGTGTCAGCAATATTCGGAGTCGGCGGGCCAAATAACGGAGTGTCACGAGGCCTTCGGCGTGATACCGGTTGATATCGATTTCAATGAGTGGTTCCCGGCGCAGCATTCGTCGCGTTCGGCTGGGTGACTCGCTCAGGACACTGGCGACTATGTCGTCCCATGGCAGAATCCCCACCATCTCTCCGTGCTCATGCACCACAACTGCAACCGCACGGTAGTCACCTTCCAGTTGCGTCAGGACCTGTGCCAGGCTCGCACACCACGGCACGAATACGACTGGTTGAGCGACATTCTCGAACGTCTGACCTGTCATCTCATAAAGTTGATCCAGCGGAACGACTCCGCGAATCCCATGTCCATCACGATCCTGTACGATCAGATAGTCAGCAGCATCGACGTTAGTCAGTTGCAGGGAATCCACTGTCTGGTCGGGTGAGACAGTCACGCAATGTTGGCGAGGACGCATGATTTCCTCTGCCTGCTGTTCATTAAGGTCGAGAATGTTATGCAGTACATGCTGCTCTTCCAGCAACATGTCCCGGCCCAGCGCCGCAGACAAGTCAAGGGCCCGCTCGAGGTCCGCCGGACTCAGTTGCGTTTCTCGTTTGATGTGTGGCCAGAAAGTTCTTCTGAGGATTCGAGCCAGGCGGCCAAGGACTGGAATCACAGGGTCGAGCACAGCCACGGCCGTGGCCAGCGGCCACGCGGCCAGTTGTGCGATTGACTGGGCCCGCACGACAGACAGGCTCTTGGGAATCACTTCGCCGAATACAATCATTGCCAGTAGATTCAGTATTCCGGCTGCAGCTGCAATTGTTGGATAACCAGCTGCCGTAAGCCGCCCGACCAGGCCCAGGCCAACCGCGAAATAGGCCAGGTTAATCACCAGATTCCAAAACAGAACACCTGTCAGCAGGCGATCCGAATTCTGCATCAATCCTGCGACGAGTCGCTGCCGTCCATTGCCTGCAGCGTAGAGGGCAATTTGGTCACGGCTTAGAAAGAAGAATGCCGTCTCGCTGGATGAAAAAAAACCGGAACACACGATCAGCACGGCCATTGATCCACACCACGGCAGCCAGATTGATGCTGATTCAAACAGAGAATTCATCGGTGTCCGGTACCGCCGGATAGGCGTGGCCTGATAAAACAAGCAGACACGCCGTTGCGTGCGTTGAAGAGCCGTTCACAATAACCAATCTTCAGCAGAAATTCGCGTACCATTCTGCTGAGAAACGTGGGATCAGCCGCACCAAATGAAGTCACTTTTTGTATCCGGGACAGATACCGAAGTTGGAAAGACATGGGTTTCCAGCCATCTACTTCGTCGATTACGACGCGATGGCCATCGCGTCGGCGCATGGAAACCTGTCTGCAGCGGTGTCGTAAACACTGGCGAACAATCCTACTGGGAAGATATTCAAGCACTCGCAAATGCCATCTCTGGAATCGCCGAAAATGAACTGTTCCAGCACAGTCCGGATCTGATCGAACGGATTTGCCCTCAGCGATTCAAACTGCCTATGGCTCCTAACATTGCTGCAGTCCATGAAGGACGAACGGTTTCAGATACCCTGCTGTTGAACGGTCCGGGGGAATGGCGGGAACACGCAGATCTGTTGCTTGCTGAAGGAGCCGGAGGACTGCTGAGTCCAGCGTCCGACACATTGCTCGGGGCGGACCTGCTGGAGCAGCTTCAGATGCCTGTCCTGTTGGTGGCGGCCAATCGTTTGGGAACGATTCATCAAACACTCGCGACTGTGGAATCGGCACGATCACGCGACCTGAAGGTTGTTGGTGTCATTCTGAACCAGGTCGATCGTGATGTTTCGGAGGTTCTGCGACAATCGAATGAGTCAGAGTTGCGGCGGCTGTTGCCGGACGTGCAGCTGTTGACGACGCATTTCGACGAGAGCAAGCCATTCGACGACTCCTCGCTGCGTTGGGACACCTGGTTTGTTGAATCGGACTATCGATAGTCGATGGTGACATCGTTGGCATCAGCAACCACTCGGTATGTCATTGCCAGTGCTTTTTCTGAGCCAAAAATCAGGGTGCGACGAACCTCCGAGCCCGTTGAAATGGCAGGCAGCGACAGACCTGGTAGTCCGTACTACAGAAGCCAACCCGAAAGTCAGGCTCTGACAAAGCGCCAGACCAAACAGAAAGACGGAACGACAAGTGAATAGTGATTCAATCGATCCGGCGCTGCGCACTGAAGGAGACATCAACTTCTCCGCGTCACGGCAAGAGTGGCAGGAATCCAGCGTGGATGCGTCCACAAGACGGACGCTGGATGAAGACGCGCGATGGTTCATGCACCAATCGCTGTCGACACCCTGCCTCAATGCCATCACGGGCTGCGAAGGGATATTCCTGATTGACAGTCAGGGACGCCGGATCATGGACTTTCATGGAAACAGTGTCCATCAGGTTGGATACAGCCATCCATCAGTAATTCAGGCGATTCAGTCGCAACTGCAATCACTGTCATTCTGCCCACGTCGATACACGAATGCTCCTGCGATCCAACTGGCGGAGCGGCTGGCAACCCTGGCACCAGGGGCGTTGAATAAAGTCCTGTTGGCGCCCGGCGGTACGTCAGCGATCGGCATCGCCATGAAGATCGTTCGCTACGTGACAGGACGGCACAAGACAATCTCCATGTGGGACTCTTTCCATGGGGCGTCGCTCGATGCGATTTCGATTGGTGGAGAATCACTGTTTCGCGATGGTCTGGAACCACTCCTGCCAGGATGCCTGCATGTACCATGGCCATCCACAATTGACGACGCAGAAGAAGTCGAACGCATCTTTGAGGAAGAAGGAGACATCGGTGCTGTCATCGCTGAACCAATGCGTTGCACAACACTGGAACGTCCGCCGCACGAATATTGGCATCGCGTTCGCGATCTGTGTGACTCGCATGGTGCACTGCTGGTGTTTGATGAAATTCCGCTGGCATTAGGACGCACGGGCACCATGTTTTGCTGCGAGCAATTGGACATCGTGCCGGACATTCTGGTGATTGGTAAAGGTTTGGGCGGTGCAGTCATGCCGATCGCCGCGACGATTGTACGAGAAGATCTCGACGTTCTGCAAAATCGCGCGCTGGGACATTACACACACGAAAAGAGTCCGGTGGCGGCAGCGGCCGCATTGGCTACATTGGATGTCATTGAAAACGAACAACTCCTGGAACAGAGCCGCCGGCTGGGGATAGTGGCTCTGGAACAGATGGATCAGATCAAACGAAACAATCCCCTTGTTACAGATGTTCGCGGTGCCGGACTGGCTCTTGCTATTGAAGTGCAATCACAATATGCGGAGCGGATTCTTTACAGCTGTCTGTCGAATGGACTTAGCTTCAAGATCTCTTCCGGAAATGTCCTCACGCTCACACCTCCACTCACGATAACGGAAGAACAACTTCGAACAGCCCTATCCATCGTCGCGACGGCTCTTGATGAATGTGCGTTGTCCTAGTTTTGCGTGCTGTTGCGACCCGACCCTGCTGATGTCGCTCTTATGTGGTTCGACACGATGCATGTCAAACAGACGGATTCGATACATCGGTTCCCTGACCAACGGTTCAAACATGATTCTGGAAAACACCAAAGAGATTCAGGCATCGCCAGAGACAGTGTGGCAAGTCACGCTCGACCTCGAAAACTGGCCGGAATGGACGCCAACCGTGCAGTCCGTGCGGCGGCTGGACGATGGCCCACTACTTGTTGGAAGTCAGGCAAGACTGACTCAGCCGGGACTGCCGGAAGCGACCTGGACCGTCACCGACGTTGAGGTGAATCGACGTTTCACCTGGCAGGCAAAAGTGCGCGGACTACAGGTAATTGCCACCCACGAGATCATCGCCGCGGGAGACACGACCGAAAGCATTCTTCGATTGGAGATGCCAGGGATCCTGGCCACCATTTTGTCTGCACTGATCCGACCATCTGCTACAGGATCACTCGAGCAGGAAAACGCGGGACTCAAAGCGCAATGTGAATTGCTCGCCGGAAACAGCTGAGTCGAATTGAACGAAACAGGCCACGTCAATGACGTGGCCTGTGCGGCTGTTTTAGCAGTGTCAGCGGAGTCTACTTGCGTGCAGGTGCCAGTTGGCGAATTGCTGCCCCAGATCGGCGAGCGAACAGCTCTCGGGAACCATCGTCTGCCGTGCGAACACCAACGCGAGTCGGCTTGTCAGTTTCCGGACAAATCAATTGCACGTTGGATGCATCAATCGGCAATTCCACATGCAGTCGGCCGCCCTGAGGGCTTTTTGGATGACCGCGGCGGACGTGCTTGTAAACACGATTCACACCTTCCACAGTCACATTGCCTTTGCCTGGGTCAACGGCGAGCACTGCTCCACGCGTTCCCTTGCTGGTACCGCTGATGATTTCGACTGTGTCGCCTTTTTTGATCTTCATTTCCGTCACTCTGACTTTAAGCCGTATTTGAGGCTTTTGGGGGATTCACCGGGGGCTCTCGATCACCTCTTCAGGTGCGGTGTGTCCGGTCATGCAGGTCGCATCCATCGAACTGACATGTGTGCGAATTCATTGCCTATCGGCAGCGAAGCGAGGAAGGATGACAACTTTAAGGCATTGTTTCAAGGCTTCCCTTTCTCATTCAGCAGGGGCAGCAGGAATCCCGTTGGATTCACACGCAGCAGTTCATCTGAACGATCGATTTCCCCTGTAAACTGTGGTGAACCGGCTGCAAAAACGGCGTATAAGGTCCTTTTCCCGGTTTCTGCAATCTGATTCGACTTTTCCAATCCGTCCATCCGTGGCCGGCATTCAACTCGGACTTTCGCGATGTCTCACGCCCATCAGGCCTGCCTCAACCCAAACTGTGCCGCCACTTATGACATCGGACAGATTCTGACGGGCTGTCCCGCCTGCGGCCATTTGCTGGACATCCGGTATGACTGGGATCAGATCCAGGTTCCGTCGTCGTTGGAGGAATTTGAAGCACGATGGAGCAACCGACGGAACCCTCTGGATTTCAGTGGAGTCTGGCGATTTCGTGAATTACTGCCGTTTGCCCCCGACGAGCAGATCGTCACGATCGGCGAAGGCCAGACCATCCTGCAGCAAAACGACAGATTGGCAAAACAGTTAGGAATGAATGCCGACCGATTGTTCCTGCAGTACGAGGGACTCAATCCGTCGGGCAGTTTCAAAGACAACGGAATGACGGCCGCATCGACGCATGCCCATATGGTCGGAGCTGAAATGACAGCCTGTGCGTCAACCGGCAACACAAGCGCATCTTTGGCGATCTACGCAGGAGTGTCCGGACTGTTTCAGTGCGTGGTGTTTGTGGGAAGCGGCAAAATTGCATATGGCAAGTTGTCGCAGGCTCTGGACTACGGTGCAAAGACACTCCAGATTCGAGGCGATTTCGATGATGCATTAGCACGCGTCAGGGAAATCTGCGATCAGCATCCGATCTATCTATGCAACAGTGTGAATCCGTTCCGTCTGGAAGGTCAGAAGACAATCATGCTGCGGGTGCTGGAAGGCCTCGGATGGGAGGTCCCGGACTGGATCGTGGTTCCAGGCGGCAATCTGGGGAACTGCAGTGCATTCGGCAAAGCATTTCAGGAACTACTGCATTTGGGCCTGATCGATCGAGTCCCACGGCTGGCCATCATCAACGCTGCAGGCGCACACACTTTGGAACAACTCGTCAACAGCCATGATCTGGCCTGGAACTCAGGCGACCTCGATGCGTCGACGGTCGGGGACTACTACCAGGGAATGGACGCTCGGAACGAACGAGCCAATACCCTGGCATCTGCGATTGAGATCAATCGGCCGGTCAATCTGGACAAGGCGCTTCGAGCGATCGCTGTTTGTGACGGAGTCGTCCGAAGTGTTCCGGACCAGGAGATTGCGGATGCACGAGCCATGATCGCAGCTGCCGGTTTTGGCTGCGAACCGGCCAGTGGGGCCACGATTGCCGGCGTCCGGAGACTCCGTGAGGAAGGTCTAATCGGTGCAGACGATCGAGTTGCCTGTGTGCTGACAGGTCATCAGCTGAAAGACCCGGACCTGACCGTCGCATACCACTCGACCGACGAAGCTCTGCGGGCCAAGAAGCTGACACCGAATGGTGTCATGGAAACACCGCATGCCAACTCACCCGTTGTTGTGGACAATGATGTGGCTGCGATTCTGGAAGCTCTGGATTTACCTGCGGCAATACCGGGCCAATAGTTCCGCAGAATCAGAGCTAGAGTGACCACAGAAGCAGCGGAGTCAGAATGTGTGCCCGAATCTCCATTCAACATTGGTAAACACGCCACGATCATGTTTGGGCCTGCTCCGCCTCATTCGATTCTGTGTCAGTCTGTTGACAGTCCTGCCAGCGGCTCATCACGGCATCGCAGACCAGTTTCCATTGCCCAGCAATAGTCAGCAGGCGGGTCAGGCTCCTCCCCCGCCGGAAGACATGCCCGCCCTGTTTGACCTGCCGGACGGATTTGAGGTCAGCTTGTTTGCCGGCGAACCGGACGTTCAGCAGCCCATTGCTTTCGACTTTGACGATCGAGGCCGCATCTGGGTCGCTGAGAACTACACCTACGACCGATTCGGCAATCAGGATTCGAGACATCGTGATCGTGTGATCATCCTGCATGATACTGACGGAGATGGACGACATGACTCCCGGCGGGTCTTCTGGGATGAAGGACACATGCTGACCGGATTGATCTGGGGATTCGGCGGTCTGTGGGTGCTGAACGACGGTACTCTGTCGCTGATCCCGGATGCGGATGGGAACGATGTGCCGGATGGGCCACCAATCGAAATGCTGAACGGCTGGACGAAAACTGCCGGGCACAATTTTGTTAACGGATTGATGTGGGGACCGGACGGCTGGTTATATGGTCGACACGGTATCACTGATTCTTCACTGCCCGGAACACCCGACACACTGCGGAATCAACGCCAACCGATGAATTGCGGTGTATGGAGGTTTCACCCGGTGCATCACAAATTCGAAGTGGTGTGTCACGGCACCACGAATCCATGGGGCATGGACTACAACAAGCACGGGCAAATGTTTATCACCAATAACGTCATTGGGCATCTGTGGCACGTCATTCCGGGAGCCCACTACCAGCGGATGTTCGGGCAGGATTTCAATCCTCATTTATTCGAGCTGATGGGCGCCTGCAGCGACCATTATCACTGGGATCACAGTGGGAACTGGCAACAAAGCCGCGATGGTGCGGCGAGTGATCTGGGCGGGGGTCATAGCCACTGCGGTGGGATGATCTACGAGGGTTCGAACTTCCCGGATCGCTATCGCGGCGCCATGTTCATGGCCAACATTCACGGCCGCTGCATCAATATTGACCGACTGGAACGTAATGGCAGTACCTGGACTGCCAGGCACCGCCCCAACTTCCTGCGCGTCAGGACACCGTGGTTCCGCGGACTTGAACTGCGTACCGGGCCACGTGGCTACATTTACCTGAGTGACTGGTCCGACAATGGCGAGTGCCATGATCGCGATGGCGTTCACAGAACCAGCGGCCGCATCTATCGCATCGCGTACACACACGGGCCTTCATCGTCCCCAATTGCTGATTGGTCGAATCAATCCGTTTCGGAATTGCTGAAACTGATGGAAGAATCCGACAACCAATGGCTGGTGCGCCGCGTTCGACGACTCATCATGCAGCGGCTCACGTCCATGGAGGAACCCACCAGAGACAATGACGAATTAGAAGCGTTACACGACGCTTTGATGGGGCAAATTGCAGCCAACCCGCACCAGGCAATGGAAATCGCAAGGATCCTTGCATTTCACAATCGGCTTAACGCTTCAGCCTGTCGAGCCATGTTGCAGTCAACGGACGAATGGCTGCGTGTGCTGGTCATCAACCATGCAGCAGAGAATTTCGATGTTCTGGCAGCACTTGGCGACGATGCCGTTGCATCGTTGCGTCGTGAGTCGTCACGGACTGTCCTATTGGCATGGGCGTCACTGTTGCAACGGATCGATGCGGACCTGGGTAGCCCAATAATCGACTCCATGATTGGCCAGCTCAATCTGAATCCGCGAGTCTCATCAATGGTGCAGAGTGACGCCACACTCACACTCATGACATGGTATGCCGTGGAACGACAGCTGCAGGATATTCTGCCAAACGATTCTCTGACGCTCAGTCGAATCCCAAAGATTCGCAATTTCACATTGCGTCGATTGGCCACAGAATGGAATCGTTACCTGCCACTGCTGGAAACAGGGCTCGAACAAGTGGAGACGCTTCTTCCGCAACTCGACGACTCCGACAGACAATCCATCTTGCTGGCGATTCTGAACGGACTCCGGGGGCAACGGCATCTCAGGGCGTCGTCCGCCTGGAATGCATTGCGTATGGCGATGCTGCAAGAAGCATTGCCTAAGACCCGGTCACTGATACACCAGATTGACGCGGGGCTTGGGGGAGAATCGGCGGTCGATGAGTTACGAGCGATCGCTGCCGACCGATACGGCGATCATGCGACTCGTTCGAGGTGTATTCATGCAATTGCGGAATTGCGGGATCCGGAAGCGTTACCGGTGTTGCTGAATTTGCTGACCGACCGAGCGGTCTATGTGGACGTTGCAGCGGCACTGGCTCGTTTCGATGACCCACGTGTTCCCAAAGAACTGCTGCGACGCTGGACGCACCTGCGTCATGGCAGCCGAGACGCTGCGATTGATACGTTGTGCAGTCGAGCCACATGGGCGGGCCCGTTGATGACAGCAATCGAAGAAGGCCGTGTGGACGCCGGTGATCTGTCGGCTGCACAGGTGAGGCAATTGCTGGCGTTCGATTCGGTGTCGATACGAAAGACACTGGAGACGCATTGGGGAACACTGCGAGAAACACCGTCTGAGCGAACGGCACAGATGCAGCGATTGCGGAATGAAATGTCCGCCGAAGTACTAGCTGCTGCAGACCTCGAGGCGGGCCAGAAACTGTTCACGAAGAACTGCGCTACGTGCCACCGTCTGTATGGTTCCGGTGGCGTCATCGGCCCAGACATCACCGGCGCGAATCGAGGAAACCTGGATTATCTTCTGACCAATATTGTCGACCCGAGCGCAGAGGTGCCGGCTCAGTTCACGGTTTCGATTCTGGAATTGAACAGCGGACAGGTTGTCAATGGAGTCATTGTCGCCGAGACAGATCAGACGATCAGTCTGCAGACAGACAAGGCACAGCGGACAATCGCGGTGTCCGACGTCGTTAATCGTGTACGGACAAGTCGATCCCTGATGCCCGATGGACTGTTGGACTCACTGAGTGACAATGAGATTAGAGATCTGCTGGCCTACATGATGTCCAAAAAACCGGGCACCAGTCGCTGACGATCTCACGAATTGCAGATGTCAGATCGGATATTTCAACGGCCAAACTATCGATCTCTGTGGTCCCGCCGCCGTCACTACTCACGCCGGACCTGCACAACGTATTCGCCCGAGTTGTTCGCTCGATCGTTTTCACTGTCGTTGATCTGCAGCCAGAGTCGACCGGAAACGGTCGACTCCCATCGCCAGTCTTGCCCAATCGGTATCCGATGAGACACCGTGCACTGCTCTGAGTCAACAAGAACCGCGACAAGCTCACCGATAGGCCGACCCTGATTGTATTCCAAAGTAATTCCGTTTGGTTCCGATTCCCACGGAACTGTAGTTTCGTTCAGGACGGATCGACCGGAACTTGAGAGATGGAGTTCGTCGCCGGCTGCTATGGTCCATCCAGTGTCCTGCCAACCCTGATCTGCCCGAACATATACCTCGGCAGGATTTGTATCGTCCTGTGTGTGCTGACCGAATGAACGCGTCGAATCGAATCCCTCACACAGTGACTCACAAAACAGCATCCAGTCTGTATTCAGGCGATTTCGTTTTGCCGACATGAAGGATGCGAATTCGAATGAAAATTGCGATCGACTTCGGCTGTGGCAAAGACGATCCCATTCGTCGCGATATTCCGGATGGTTGCTCAGCATCCAACCGAGTGCCCACCACCATCGATACTTCGCGTCCTGATCCTGTGGCCCCTTCGCAGCAGACAGGACATCTGCGAGTGTCGGTAACGGCTGGGATTCCACACTGCGGCCCGGCAAGTCGATGCGTTGCCTCCTGATGGCAGAAATCCGGCCCCACCCTTCAAATCCTTTGAATTGACGAGGCATAACAGCAAAATCTGTCGCTGCCGGAGTATGACGGTGAGTGGCATACAGTTCTGCGGCTGCTTCCATAAACCATTGGTCAAGCAGATCATCTCCTGGAGTATCGACAGTCATATACACATGCACGAACTCGTGCAGGACAAGATGGCA
>Ga0114933_10003914_pt1 | contig 14205 bp, 9 predicted proteins | sample 4SBtaG_FD_89691 | JGI IMG/M metagenome (GOLD analysis project Ga0114933, IMG submission 89691) | Deep subsurface microbial communities from Kolumbo volcano to uncover new lineages of life (NeLLi) - 4SBTROV12_W25 metaG | ecosystem: Environmental > Aquatic > Marine > Volcanic | place: Kolumbo...
CAGAGTCATCTTCATGGCTTCAAGAAATATTACCTCTCTCCTGATACCGTCTCCACCATCATGCAATCCTTCACCTCCAGAGCCCTGGCGGATCGAAAAACTGCCGATGCGAACAGGAAAACGCCACTCTAAGACCTCAGGATCCGTCATTTTCGTATTGGTCATATGGCTATGGACGGCGCTGGTGCCTGGATGGCTCGGACCGGCTCCGGTGCCCCCGCAGATGGTTTCGTAATTTTGATAAGTATCGTTTCCATAGACGAAATTATTAACCGTACCCTGCGAAGAGGCGAGCACACCGAGCGCCCCAAACAGAGCGTCGGTAATACATTGACTGACTTCGGTATTACCGGCGATCACGGCTGCGGGATACTCCGGCGAAATGATCGACCTTGGCGGCACGACAACTTTTAGCGGCTTCAAGCAGCCTTCGTTCAATGGAATATCGTCGTCCACGAGACAGCGGAAAACATAAAGCACGGCGGCAAGACATACGGCGGTAGGAGCATGATAATTACCTTCGTATTGGGGTGATGTACCGGTGAAATCAATAACCGCTTCCCGCGCTGCCTTGTCGACCCTGATTTTGACCTGAATCTTGCAACCGTTGTCCATGTGATAGACGAAAGCGCCATCGACAAGTTTGTCCAGGACGAGGCGAACGGATTCCTCGGCGTTATCCTGGACATGCTGCATATAGGCTTGCACGACCTTGATGCCAAAGTGCCCAATCATTTTAAGAACTTCGTGGATGCCGGTGTTATTCGCAGCGACCTGGGCTTCCAGGTCGGCCATGTTCTGGGCTAGGTTACGACAGGGGTAGGGTCCGGAGTTCAGGAGGTCTAGCGTCTCCTGCTCCTTAAGTACGCCGTTTTCAACCATCAAAAAATTATCGATCAATACGCCTTCTTCATGGATCGAAGTGCTGTCGGGCGGTGACGAGCCAGGCGTTCTGCCACCGATATCCGCATGATGTCCCCTAGATGCCACGTAAAACAAAATGTCGCGGCCTATATCATCAAACACTGGGCTGATCACTGTGACGTCCGGCAGGTGTGTCCCGCCGTTATAGGGTGCGTTAATAACATAGGCATCGCCCGGCTTCATTCGGTCAGTATTTTCGCGGATCACAGTCTTGATCGAGGCGCCCATGGAGCCTAGATGGACAGGTACATGTGGTGCATTCGCGACTAGGCTACCATCGGACGCAAATATGGCGCAGGAAAAATCCAGACGCTCCTTGATGTTCACCGAGTAGGCGGTGTTGGCTAGCGTTGCACCCATCTGCTCTGCAATGGACATGAAGAGATTGTTGAAAACCTCAAGCATCACCGGATCGGCCTTGGTGCCGATGGCCTCGCGTTTCGGCCGCGGTATTGTTCGCGTTAGCACGCACTCACCACGAGATGTTAACTCGGCCCTCCAGCCCGGCTCAACGACGGTAGTCGCCGTCCTCTCGGTGATAATCGCCGGTCCATCAATCCTTTGATCCACGGCCATGTCCGCGCGCCGATGGAGTGGTACCGTTTGCCAGTCGCCACCGACGAACATAGGAACCTGCGTGGCGGCCGGTTCCGAACCGTTATCGGAATTTCCTTCGCTGAACGACAACTCGTCAGACTGGTCGCTGGCGCCCACGGACTCCACAGAAATTGCCTCAACCACCAATTCTCGGTCCGGCGCAATATAGCCGTAACGCTGGCGATGCGCCTCCTCGAAACGCCTGGTCATGACAGTGCTGTTCTTGTCCGGATCAATTAGCAGCGGATTGTCCGTGCCCGCATAACGTAGGTGGGCCTTGCGGACCATCGAGATTCGTTCCTCCGGAATGTCCTGGGCTAGCAGGTCATCACGAGCACGTCCGGCCAACGTGCCAAAGGCCCGGTCCAGGGTCTCCCAGACATTTGTGCTCATGGGTTCGTCCAATTGTCGCTCTCGGATGGAACGTACATCCGCTAATCCCATGCCGTAGGCGGATAGGACACCGGCAAAGGGATGCAGCAAGATGGTGTTCATGCTGAGACTATCGGCCACCGAGCAGGCGTGTTGGCCGCCGGCACCGCCGAAGGAATTCAGTGTGTATGCCGTGATATCATAGCCCCGCTCGACGGAAATTTTTTTGATCGCGTTGGCCATGTTCTCTATGGCGATGCGCAAAAAACCTTCGGCGATTTCCTCTGGGGATTGCAGCGGCGCCCCTGTCGCTTCCGCGATTTTCTGGGCTAGTGCCTCGAATTTTCCTCGGACAATATGGGCATCCATGGGTTGCTCACCACACGGTCCGAAAACGGCGGGGAAATGATCAGGATGCAATTTACCAAGCATGACATTGCAATCCGTTACGGTCAGAGGGCCGCCTCGGCGATAGCTAGCTGGGCCGGGGTCGGCCCCAGCGCTATCTGGGCCAACGCGATATCGCGAACCATCGAAATGCAGAATTGAGCCGCCACCGGCGGCAACGGTATGTATGTGCATCATCGGTGCCCGCAAGCGCACGCCGGCAACCATGGTCTCGAAGCTGCGTTCATACTCTCCATCAAAGTGAGAAACATCGGTTGATGTGCCGCCCATATCAAACCCAATAACCTTGCCAAAACCGGCGGTCGAAGCCGTTTGTGCCATGCCGACAACGCCCCCTGCAGGGCCTGATAGAATAGCGTCCTTGCCCTGGAAATGACGGGCATCCGACAGGCCACCGTTGGATTGCATGAACATTAACCTAGGGCCGCCAAGTCCGTCCGTATCCAACTCCTCAGCGACCCGGTCGACGTAACGCCGGAGGATCGGGGATAGATAAGCATCAACTACGGTGGTATCTCCCCGGCTGACCAATTTCATCATTGGGGCGACATGGTTGGAAACGGAAATCTGTGAAAAGCCAATATTTTTGGCGATGGCGGCCACCCGATTTTCGTGGTCGGTGTAGCGATAGCCATGCATGAAGGCGATGGCAATGGCGCGGATACCGTCATCGTAGGCGGCTTGCAATTCGATCTGTGCCACTGCTTCATCGAGCGATTGAACGATGTCGCCGTGAGCGCCCATCCTCTCAGGAATCTCGACGACTTTATCATAAAGGAGTTCTGGCAGAACTATATGCAGAGCGAAAAGTTCGGGCCGGGTTTGGTAACCAATACGCAAGGCGTCGGCAAACCCCTTGGTGATGGCCAAGAGGGTTCGATCACCCTTGCGCTCCAGTAGGGCGTTAGTTGCAACCGTCGTACCCATCTTGACGATATCGATCGAATGCGCGGGAATACTCTGGTTCGCCGTCAGACTCATTAGGTCACGGATACCTTGCACCGCGGCATCAGAATAGCGTTCTGGATTGTCGGAGAGTAGCTTGTGAGTAACGACACGGCCATCGGGTTGCCTTGCCACCAGATCAGTAAACGTACCGCCCCGATCGACCCAGAACTGCCATTTGTTATTGTTACTTTTGTCTTTTTTTAAGTTATTGTTTTTATTCACTTTTGTCTCACTATCTCGATTTCTAGAAGTTGCATTATTGTTGCATTATGCCAAATTATCTATATCTGGCTGAGCCTAAATCTTTACCCTTCAAACAGCGAGTTTCTGCTGTGCGTCCTAAGGTGAGGGATATCGCTCAGAGGCAGTTCAAGGGGCACAGAGGGAAGGTAATCACCTCACGCAAGAATTATATGGTAGCAGCTCAGAAGGGCCACAGAGGGATATTCAGAGGCAACGACATCTACAGTGCGTGGGTAAGGATGGTCACTGCGCTCGAAACACGGTAGCGAAGGAAGGTTATATGACCCCCAAAGAAGTCGCAGCTGCCTTTGTAGCAGCTCACAATGCGCATGATGTAGACAAGATGATGAGTTATCTAACTGAAGATAGCGTGATGATCGATGTTGCGGCGCCGATTCCCTTAGACAGTAAAAAGGATGTACGCAAATTATATGAAATGATCTTCGCAGCGATTGATATCAATTTCGAAATTACGGGAATGATCGCTGAGGGAAATAAAGTCTTTGCGGCCATACGTACGACGGGTTCAGGTATAGGTATTTGGATGGGCAAAGATCTTAAGGGTGCTAAGTGCGAAGTTTTTGAAGGCATGTTTGCAGAAATACGTGGCAACCAGATTGAGAAAACTATGTTCTACAGTGATACCGCAACATTATCACAACAACTCGGAGATTATTCACCCGCCATTGATATGGACCCGATAGTCTCGGACATTATGTAAAGGAAGAGCCTCATTACATAAGAATTTTTCCTCGACCCACCGAACTCATTCATTCGCAGGCGGTTTCAGCAGTTGAAGAGCCGTACCTTGCAAAGGCTTTTCCCTTATCGGTTTTGTACGTGCAGTAGACGGGGCGTGGTAACTTTTTGCACTCGATATGGCAGAGATGCCGATGACCAGCTGGCTCAATCGTTATAGTGACCAGGGCTGCTACCGTTAGCCCAAGGGTCTCCTTGACCAGGTCATGTACCTAACGAACGTGCTTGTCTTCGTCCCCGGAAAAACCGTTTCTCTCGATACCACCCATTTCCTATGCTGGTTTCAGCATTTATTCCACTCATCTGTTATTCTGTGCAAGTGAAAGAACTCGACAGAATTCTCTACGATTATTAGAGACAGGGCGGCAGCGTGATGGCCCTAGGGAAGTAAAATCATGCCACTTAGAATTCTGCACACTTCGGATTGGCAGATCGGCAAAGTGTTCCGCTTTGTCGATGACGGCACGATGGGGCTGCTTCAGGAAGCGCGGCTTGCCGCTATAACCCGGCTTGGGGAACTGGCGGTGAAGCACTGTGCCGGGCATGTTCTGGTTGCTGGTGATATCTACGACATGGAGGCTTTGTCACCGCGCTCCCTCAATCAGCCGCTGGAGCGCATGCGGAAGTTTGAGAAGGTGATATGGCATCTCCTGCCTGGAAACCATGATCGCCATCGTCAGCATGGCCTCTGGGACCATCTATTGCGAAGGGGCCTGCCTGACAACGTGATTATTCACGTCGCGTCCGAACCGCGGGTTTTTGAGAGCGACAGCTTCGCATTGCTTCCAGCTCCGCTCCAGTATCGACGCACGCTTCAGGACCCCACGGCCTATATGGACGAAGCGGAAACCCCGGACGGGATTGTCCGCATAGCGCTCGCGCATGGCACGGTCACAGGCTTCGGGTCTGACGACAAGGATGTTCCGAACTACGTTAATCCGGACAGGCCGAAGGCGGCAGGGCTCGCTTATCTGGCTCTGGGTGACTGGCACGGTCAGAAGAAGATCAATGATAAGGTTTGGTATAGCGGCACACACGAGACCGATGCGTTTGATGTCGACGGCGGGGGACAAGCGCTTCTTGTTGAGATCGAAAACGCTGACGCGGTTCCTGTCGTTACGCCAGTCGAGACCGGTCATTACCGGTGGATGACATTCCGCGAGCAGATCAACAGCCGCGAAGAGATTGATGCCCTTGTAACGACCCTGCGCAGCAGTGGCGATGACCTAAACCGAATTCTGATGAACATTGTGGTCGAAGGAGCGGTTTCGCTTCAGGACAGGCAATATTTTGAGGAGCAGATCGTCGAACAGATCTCCGCTGCGTTCTGTTTTCTGCGTATTGATGATGCTCGCCTCTTCCCGAGTCCGAACAAAGACGACCTCGATCAGATCGACCGCGGCGGATTTGTCCGAACCGCCGCCGATGTCCTTAAGCAGAAATCCGAGGACACGAGCGACCCCGAGCACGAGATCGCTGCACTAGCGCTCCAGCGACTCTATGTCGAGCACATGAAATTACAGACGAGGAGCCAATGAAAATTCGCTCCATCTCTGTCAATCAGTTCAAGAAGTTCACGACACCGATGGGTATCGACGATATCGGCGATGGCCTGAGCGTCGTTGCCGGCCCCAACGAAATGGGGAAGTCAACGCTGCTCGATGCGCTGCGCGCGGCACTTTTCGAGAAGTACAGCTCGAAAGCACAGCCGATTGTTGGTCTACAGAACGACCGGAACCAGGCTGCGCCCGTCGTTGAGCTAGTGTTCGAGGTCGACGACGGGATTTATCTGATCAGAAAGCGGTTCGTGAAAAAGCCCTATGCACACCTTCTCTGCCCGGACGGGCGAAAGCTGGAGGGGGATGAAGCGGAAGACACACTACGTGATCTTCTTGGGTTCGATGAGCCCGGAAAGTCGGGTGCGAAACCCGAAACCCTCGGCATGTGGAACGTTTTCTGGGTTCAGCAGGGACAGTCTTTCGGTGCGCTCAAACTTCCCGACAGCGCACGTTCCAACCTCCATAGTGCTCTTGAATCTGAAGTTGGTGAGGTTCTGGGTGGTAGGCGTGGAAGGGCGCTGCCCGACGCGATCCATAATCAGCGCTCGGAACTTGTCACGTCCACCGGTAGGCCTCGCGGGGACTACAAGGATCTCATCGACGAACTAGAGACACTGCGTTTCGATCTCGAAGGTCTGAAAAGCCGCCGCAGCGAGTTCTCCAAGGCCTTGGAAGACCTTGAAGCCGCCCACGACAAACACGCGCGCCTTTCATCGGGGGAGCAAGATCAGACGGACGAGAAGGAACTGGACTCAGCGCGGACCCGACATAGTGAGCTTGCCAAGCTGGAATCACGCATTGACGCGGCGACGACAGATGTTGAGCTGAAAATACGTAATCTGATGCAAGCCGAACAGGCCCTGGCCGAGCGGCACATTCTGAAGAAGCAGATCGGGACCGACGCGGATGCAGTTGAGACGGCGATGGGTAAGCTCGACGAGGTTCGCCAGGCTGATCTGAAGCTGAGGAAACAGGTCGCGGGCCTTCGTAAAGATACGAAGAAAGGTGAGGATGGCGTCACCGAGGCGGATAAGGCTGTGTCGATGGCCCGCCGCGTTCTCACTGCTGTTCAACGCGAGGGCCGAATTCGCGAGCTTCAGGAGCGCTACGAGAAAGCCCACGAGGCTGAAAATAAACAGAGAACTGCACAACAAGGCGCGGCAGCCATTCTCGTTACCGACGAGAATATCAAAACAGTACGAGATGCCACGAAGAAACTGGAAACTGCGCGTTCGCGCCTTTCTGCTGCCGCAACCCTCGTTGCGTTTGATATGTCTTCCGACCGATTGTCCAAGATCGAGGTCGACGGAACGGCCCTCGTGGCAGATCAGACGTCGGTGGAAGCGATCGAGGGGATGACGATCACGATCCCTGATTATGGCAGCATTTCTGTTCAGCCAGCGATCAAGGATCGAGATAAGCTCATCGTACAGCGGCGCGAAGCGAATGTCGTCCTCAAGGCGGCGCTTGTAGAGTGCGGTGTCAATTCAGTTGATGCGGCCGAGGAACAGCTTGCGAAGCGTGAGAAGCTTTTGCGGAATGCGGAGCTTGCAAAGCAGGAAGCCAAATTGCACGCGCCTGCGACGGATGATTACGACGCCGGTGCAGAACCGCTCGAGGATCACATCGCAGCCATGAAAGTAATCCTCGAAAGGGAGCTGACTCATCTTGGGACAGAAGGTTTGCCGACCGAGAAAGAGGCGGAGAAAATCCTTACTGCTGCACAGGATGATGCACTGCAAGCAAGGGAAACCCTAACCACCACCCGAGCGACTCTTGTCGGCCCGGAAGAGGAGATAGCCCGTATCCAGACCGAATTAGGTGTCGTGAAGACGCGATATGAGGATGGAAAGGATCGCCTCAAAAAACTGCAGAAGGGGCTGACTGACGCCGAAGAACAGACTTCAGATGATGACCTTGAAGCCGGTGTATCGGCAGCTCGAAAAGCGTTGGCAGAGCAGGAGATGGCAGTATCCATACTTGAGGAGCAGCGTGAAGGCGAAACGCTTCCACAACTGGAGGCCCGGATTTCACGGTTGGAAAGAGCGCTAAAGGAGAGGCGTGAAAAGCGGACCGGCCTGAAAGAGAAGATTGTCGGGTTGCGTTCACATATCGAAGCTCTTGAGGGTGCAGGCCTTGACGAGGTCATTCAGCAGAAAGTACGCGAGGTCGAGCTGGCCAACGATAAGCTTCAGCACCACGAGCGCGAAGTTACCGTGCTTTCCCTGCTGCTAACGACACTACGATCCGCTGAGACCGAAGCGAAAGAGCGCTATCTCTCTCCGGTGCTGAAACGGGTTCATCCTTACTTGCAGCTCCTGTTCCCCGGCGCTGAGATCACAATTGACGAGAACCTGCATATCGTCGGTGTCGTCCGCGAGAACGGCTACATAGAATCATTTGAGCACTTGAGCATGGGAACACAGGAACAGATCGCTGTCCTTATCCGTCTCGCCTTTGCCGAAATGCTTGTCGAGCAAGGCCACCCCGCGACCGTCGTTCTGGATGATGCTCTGGTCTTTTCTGATGACCGGAGAATGGGTCACATGTTCGACATCCTGAACATCGTCGGGCAGCAGGTTCAGATCATCGTATTTACGTGTCGTGAACAACTTTTCGAGGGCATTGGCGGTCGCCAATTATCCCTGAAAACTGCAAGCGGCGAAGAATTGGTTTCAGCATGAGGTAATGAATTGATTTAGCGTTGGGTTGAATGTCGATTTGCGTAAATTAATGCTGGAAAACGAAGGCATTTGACGAGGTGTGTGGTGGTAAGGGGGTAAGATTTGAACCTCTGACCTTCAGGTTATGAGGCAGATATTGTAGCTTCACGTATTGAGTATCGCTTAACAATTTGCGTTCTAGGGTTCTATTAACCCGCTGTGTAATATAATGTTTACGCACAACGTTGCGCATGGTTGAACAGGGCTTAAGTTAAGAGTCCGACGCGATGATCCCGGCCTTCGTTCTGCGAGGGAGCCGCGTTCGAATGAACCAAGATAGCGAACCCAACAGGTTGGTGACCCAGGCGAGGGTACCAGGCGCGTCTGAGGTGATTGCAGACCCGGTGTTAACCGGGCAGCGCGAAATACCCCGGACGTCTACCCGTTGGACAATTGTCGCAATTGCCGTCGTCGCGGGCATCGCGGTCGGGTTTGCAGTTGGCAAGGTGCCCCCGGCAATGGCTGTGATCTCGGCGGATTTCGGCCTTGGAAAAGTGACAGCTGGGTGGCTCGCCTCGATCTTCTTCGCATTCGGCGCAGGATTTGGCGTGCTGACGGGCATGGTCGGCGGTCGAATTGGTGCCCGCAATCTCTTGCTAACTGGTCTCCTCATCCTTGGATTTGCCAGTTTGGTCGGCGCGTGGGCAGATGGCGGTGGCATGCTGCTCGCGATGCGCGTCGTGGAGGGGGTCGGCTTCGCCGCGATCGTCTCAGCGGCACCCAAACTTATCTTCGATTCCGCGACGCCCAAAGACCGCGATCTGGCCCTCGGAATATGGAGCACATACATGCCTGCCGGCATGGCAATCGCGATGGTTGTGACATCCTTTTTGATCGAGCCGCTTGGATGGCGTGGCATCTGGCTCGTATCTGCGGGATCCGGGCTGGTGATTGCCGTCCTCGCCTTTGCTGGAACGCTGCGCAGTCGTTGGCCGGAGCAGCCGCGAACGGACACAAACATGGTCTTCGATTGGGGTGGCGTGCGAGCGACATTAGCATCTGGCGCACTGTGGCTCTACAGCAGCGTATTCATTCTTTTCACCGTTCAGTGGTTCGCCATAGCAGCTTGGCTGCCCACATTTCTGACGGAGACCCAGGGCCGCATGGCTACGGCCGCTGCACTATTCTCAGCTCTTGTTGTTGCGACGAACGTCGCGGGTAATCTCATCGGGGCATGGCTGCTCTATCGTGGGGCGCCCCGCTGGTTGCTGCTGGCCGCAGCGAACCTGATCATGGGCGTAACCGGAGCGCTAATCTTCGCCGGGTTCATACCTGATGTGGCAAAGGTCCCGCTCGCGATCATCTTCAGCACTGGCAGTGGTGTGCTTCCCGCGGCCGCTTTCTCGGGTGCTGCGGTGCACGCGCCGAAGCCTGATCTCATCGCCATGGCGAGTGGTCTCATCGCCCAAGGCGCAGCAATCGGCATGCTTCTCGGCCCACCTCTGATGGCTGTTGTAGTGGGAAGTCTAGGAAGCTGGGAGAACGCTTGGTGGTGCATGTTGGTTTGCCCGGTCGCCGGACTCTTGATCGCCTCCGGAATTCTCAGGATCGAGCGTAGGTAAAATTCCGATGATTTTCAGTCGAAAGCCCAAACATGAAGTCTAGATCCGTGTTGCTGTTAATGTTTGTGGCCCGCTAGTTTGACAGTGGCAGTTCAAATGTACATCTACGATCGGCACAGGTTAATGTGATTATTCCTTCGGTACGGCGTTGCCGTATTCGTAACAAACAAGCCCTTCAAAGGTTCTAGCGGAGACGGTCGTATGATTTTTAGCGAACCGGTGTTTAATCCAGGCGGGGATCGGTTCATCGAAATGGAACTTGGCGACGAGATGAGTTTCAAACTCAATTTTCTCGTCCACAACGTCTCCAGCTTGATCAGAGAGAGCAAGACTAAAGGCATCATCGAGATCGTTCCTGAACTCACCTCGATCATGATCAGTTACGACTTTGAGCTGATTGGTTACGCCGATGTCGTTAGGGAGATGACGGCATTATTTCATTCACTCGGCTCGCTTGAGGATCTTGAGCTTGATAGCCGCATCTTTTATCTGCCCGTCCACTATTTCGACGAGTGGACTCGGGGTTGCTACGACGACTATTGCACTAAGATCGCCGAGAAAGAGTGGGATCTAGAAATTCTCGTCCGAATCAACGGATTGTCGGGACTCGACCAACTCACCCAGGTACATTCCGGCACCGATTATTGGGTCGCGGCGCTCGGTTTTTATCCCGGTTTGGTCTCGCTCATGCCGCTTGATCCGCGCTGTCGGCTGACGGCGCCCAAATACAATCCGCCACGCACTTGGACCCCTAAAGGCACCATTGGGGTGGGTGGCGCACTTTGTTCTATCTATCCGGATGTGACACCGGGCGGCTATCAAATGATTGCACGTACGCCTGTTCCAATATGGGATCCGGCGCAAATCCTGCCGGCGTTCCAGAAGAGCCTGGCGCTGTTCCGCCCAGGTGACCGCGTGCGCTTCATTCCGGTGACCCGGGAGGAGTATGATTATGTCGATCGCCAGGTAAAGGCAGGTGTATATCACCACAATGTCGCCGAATATCAGCGCTTCTCGATCCGCAACTATCTCGCTTGGCTCGCGTCAATCGACGAGTCGGTGCGGTTTTAGGTAGGTGCCCATGCTCGAAGTAATTAAGCCGGGTTTGGAAACAAGCGTGCAGGATTTTCCCGGCCGTATGGGCTATTGGGAACAAGGTTTCCCGTTTTCTGGCCCAATGGATTTCTGGTCGTTTCAGCTTGCCAATCTACTAGTCGGTAACGCTCCCGGGGCCGCCGGCCTCGAATGCCAGTTCACCGGCCCGACGCTTGAATTTCAGCACGATGCGATCATCGCTGTGACAGGCGCGGACATGGCGCCTCTACTTGACGGCGAATCAGTGCCGATGTGGCAGAGCTTTGCCGTGTGCGCCGGGCAGACTCTTGACCTCGGCTTCGCCCGTATCGGCGCGCGCACTTATTTGGCCATCGCCGGTGGCATTGATACGCCGTCGGTGCTCGGTTCGCGCGCCACATTTCACCAGGCGGGAATCGGCGGCATGGAAGGGCATGCATTAAAAACGGGTCAGGTAATCCCGGTGGCACGGAAGGATGGCGTCGCGGGGCGTTCGGTTGCCGCAGCGCACCGGCCACCTCTGACCGAGACACGGCACTGGGAGATCGAAGTTGTTGCCGGGCCTAATGACGATTGGATCGACGCAGCCGGGCACGAGCGCTTCCTGTCGAGCGACTGGATCCTACAGGCACGCAGCAACCGAACCGGTTTTCGTTTGGCCGGCCCGGATTGGACGTTTGCGGAGCGGGCTTATAGCAAAAATTCGGACCATGGCGAACATCCGTCCAATATCCTGGATCACGGCTATCCAGTGGGGGCTGTTAATCTCTGCGGTCAAACACCCATCATCCTGGTGACCGACGCGCCGAGCACGGGCGGCTTTATCAATCCTTATACGGTGCCTTCTGCGGCATTCTGGAAGCTTGCCCAGTCACGCCCTAACGACATCTACAGGTTCAAATCGATTTCGCTAGAAATGGCACAGGAAATGAGGCGCCATGTAAACCGCATTTGCGTGGCCGATACAATCGAACCGGCATAGAAGTCGGCGGGTGCCGCATTAGCCGGCAAAAATTGACTTGTAGGTATCAATCGCTGCAGCTAAGCCGGAGCGCGGGCTGGATAAAATTGGAACCTCAATATCCTCACACAGCTTGAGCGCAGGCGACATCGAAGCTTGCGCCAGGACGATCACGTCGCTGTCCGAGGCGGTGAGGTGCAATCCCTCAGCGATGATGGTCAAATAGTTTTCCATGTCGCCTGCTAGCAGTTTGTCGCGGGCTTCCTCGAAGACGACCGGCCGGAGGTCTGTTTCCTTGCCGGCTTGCACGGCAGCTTCAGAAAGCAGATCCAACGTTGGCCCCAGCGTGGTCGCAAGTGTTGCCACTACGCCGATTCGCGTACCTATGCGAACTGCCGCCTCGGCCATCGGCCGGTCGATGCGCATCACCTTGGTCGCCGTCAGCCCAGCGGCGTCGTCGGCGCCCGGCCCCACGGTCGAGCATGTGCACAGCACAACGGCGGCGCCATTCTCTGCCTCATTGACGACTGCTTCGGCGGCCTGCCGTCTGATGTCGGCAGTAAGTTCGCCCGCGTCGAGCGCTTGCGTAAGCAGATCGCCCTGCACCGTGTGGCGAACCGGAATGTCCGGTGCTAACTCGGCGACAAGTGCATCGAATGTTTCGATGTTGGAGGCCACCGTGTGAACAAACGAGAGGACGGACTCTGTCATCAAGTACTACTCCTGTGTGTAGAATTAATCGTGTCAATTTCACCGAATCAGGGTGTCGCCGCTTGGCAACGACGTTGGTAGTAGTTTTCATTCCAGATTCAAGGGCAGTAACACACCAGATAGGCATGCTGTGCGTGAGGTGTACTGTCGCTGATGCTAAAGCGCAATCCGTATGGCTTTTCACGCTTGAACCCATGACATAGAATAGGCTCTAGTGAATCCAGTCTATAGGAGGACTAAGAGTCATGCCTGTACTCAACCTGCACCATGTTGCGATTAAGTCGCATAACTTGGAGGCGACCGAAAAATTTTACACGCAAGTGATTGGGATGAAGAAAGTTCACCGGCCTGAATTCGGATTTCCGGGAATTTGGCTGGAAATCGGCGAAACTATGGTTCACGTATATGGCGGCGATCCAGCCAAAACCCATAACGGGAATTACAAATACAGCCAGCGTCAATCTCCGGTCGACCATGTTGCTATGTTGGCCCGGGGTTTCGATAAGATGCGGGAAAAGCTGAAAAAGCATCGTTGTGATTGGCGCCAAAGCGACGTGCCGGATATGAAACTCTGGCAGCTCTTTGTGCTCGATCCAAGCGGCGTGCTGATTGAACTTAATTACGATGCGATCAAGGAGCCGCGCGGCAGCAAAGGCCCGAGCAAACGCAAGCGTTATGACTTCGGCAAGTTCATTGCGACTTGAAGCGCCTCGCCGAGGGATCGGAGCGGCGGGATATTCCGTTGCGCCTGTTAGAGCTCAGAAGTCTAGAGTAGGGGGAAGCCAATGACGTTCGTTGTAGCCGCAAGCCTTCGAATCAAAAAGAAATATTTGGATGAATTCAAACGGCGCGTCAAAAGGCACGCTAATAATAGCGTTACGCGTGAGCCAGGCTGCGTCGGTTTCGAAGTGAGTGTCGATAAATCGGATCCCAGGCGCTTTCTATTTTACGAAGTTTATGTGGATGAGGCTGCGTTCGATAAGCACATGACATATCCGTTTCTGAAAAAGCACCTGAATGTGACCGCGCCGATGCTTGACGGCGAAATCGAGTTGATCGGTTTCTGGGACAGGTTGGCCGCACCGAATAAATAGTCCTGCCGACCCTCTTCTCTCCAACTACCAGCCAGCTGCGTAACCTTGGCGCCGAGGATCAGCCGCGCCCGTCAGGGTGCCTTGCTCGAGATCCTGATAGACTGCACATACCGCGCCAGCCAGATAAGTCCAATTCGGCCAGGCATGCACTTCATGGCCGCGTGCTGCGAGGGCTCGGACGGTGGCCTCGGGGAATCGTCCCTCCATACTTAGGCGTCCCGGATAGGCGCTGTGCGGTTCGAATGAGTTGGGAGAATTATAGGTCGCGAA
>Ga0114933_10003915_pt1 | contig 14205 bp, 27 predicted proteins | sample 4SBtaG_FD_89691 | JGI IMG/M metagenome (GOLD analysis project Ga0114933, IMG submission 89691) | Deep subsurface microbial communities from Kolumbo volcano to uncover new lineages of life (NeLLi) - 4SBTROV12_W25 metaG | ecosystem: Environmental > Aquatic > Marine > Volcanic | place: Kolumbo...
AAGCCGCAGAAAAAGCGTCTAGGTTGCTGCAGGGAAGAGAGGACTTGGCTGTATGCCTGTTAGCCTTGAATCGGTTAGTTTGGGAGAATGACACCTACTGTAACCTGCTTGGCCCAGAGCCGAAGTACGACTGATGTTGCTTGGCGTGCCTGGGTGTGGTATCATGTGTAGGTGTTTGAGGAGAGGGTCAAGGCGAAGGGGTTTCATTGGGGGTGGGAAGGGCGTCCTGCTGCCCGCGAGAAGAAGTCGAGACTGGATGCTAGCGGTAAGGTGGTAAGAAAAGACTCGGAGCCGCATCCCGAGGTGGCCCCGCATCTCTGTACTAGTTGTATGAAGAAAGAGCACTAGGTAACACGACGCGTAGGAGAACAAGGGTTGATGAGTATGGGAGAGCATTGTGCTTTTCGTGTAAGGATAACTCGGCGGACATAGATGAGGGTGGCTACTTGTATTGTGCAACCTGCTATATAGCTGCGAAGGGACTTAGGACTGCGAAGAATGAAGATACGCTTTTCTGTTGATACAAATGAGCCCAGTGAGCTAGAGGAAGCTGTTGCGGTACTGAAGTACCTGGACTTCTACTAGCCTTAAAGCGTATATAGTCCTTGCTCTTTAGGGGTGTGGAAATTGATTTAGAACTATTTAACAGCGTACTCATCAAGTACGCGGTTACCTTGGAAGATTTGAACTAATGGAGAAGGTTACTATTATAGAGACAGAGAGCATATTCGTGGGCGGCCACCTACGCGTGGAGCGTATAGCCTGTGATGATGGCGAATCGATATGTATCTGGCAGCCATTCGATGATGATAGCAACTCGGGGCTATGTTTCGATTTTGATTCCGAGTATCTTGATGAAGTGATAGGCCTGCTGGAACAATGCCGGGATAATCCAGACAGAAAATCAGCCATAGAGCCGTATGATGCTGAGGAAGTTGGTTCTTGGGGGGAGTGGCTTGAGGGCATAAATATAAGGGTTGAGCTGTTTCCTTTTGATTGGAGATGGCCAAAAAAGACCACCTTCGGCCTGTCAGTGGGGCCGCTCAGGCTCTCGTGGTGACTTTACAGCTAGGTTTGTTTGTGGGGAGTTTTTTACATGATACGGAGCACGGCGTAAACAATTAGGAATACCCTAAGAGTTGAAAATTGAAGGATTATAGAGATGAAAGTAACACTACGGGCGTTCAAGGCAGGACCAATCAGGCTCTCGTGGTAAATTTAAGTGATTTTTGAAGTTTATAAGTGACACAAGCCAAGGGAGATACTCCTTCGTGCTGGATGACAGTAGAAGTAACATGATAATAACAGCGGAAGAGACTAGCGCTATAGTAGGCTTTCCACACTACTCGGTCACCAACTTGGGAAGAGTTTTTGATTGCCGTACAGGCAGGGCAGAAGAATTGAAGGGAAGCCTTAACCAGAAAGGATATCGTCAAGTAAGTCTTAAGGTTAAGGGCAAACACCACGTTACAAAACTAGTCCACAGGCTCGTAGCAGAGGCATTTATACCCAACCCAGACAAGTTAAAACACATACACCACCTAGACGAAGACAAGACTAACAATGATGTTAGTAACCTGGTATGGATTAGCCCCAAGGCCCACGATAAACTCCATAGAAACACGGAGGCGCGGCACCCCCAGATAGTGAGTGACTACATGTCGGGGATGTCAACTAAGGAGGTAGCTAAACGCAACAACGTGTCGAATAACGTGGTAGCGAGGGTTATCAAAGACTACGGGGTGAAATCACGGTAGTGGCTAATGTACTCGTAGGCTGCGAGGTGTCGGGCGTGGTCCGGGACGCCTTCATCGCCGCAGGGCACGACGCAATAAGTTGCGACATCCTCCCCTCAGACCGTCCCGGCCCGCACTTCCAAGGAAACGTCCTTAATCTCCTATCCAATCATAACTGGGACATCATGATATGCTTCCCTCCCTGTACCCGCCTATGCTCTTCTGGCGCTAGGTGGTTTAAAGACAAGATAGCTGAGCAGAGGGAAGCACTTTCATTTGTATCACAATTGCTAAATGCGCCAATAAAGAGAATATGCCTGGAGAACCCAGTTGGCATTATTTCAAGTAAAATAAGAAAACCAAGCCAATACGTGCACCCTTGGTGGTTCGGACACGGCTACACAAAGAAGCCAGGACTATGGCTGAAGGGCCTACCCGATTTAACGGCCACAAACGTGGTGGCAGGCAGATCGGATAAGATTCATAAAGCCCCAGAAACGAAGGCAAGGGCTAAAATACGTTCTGAGACCCCCCGAGGGCTCGCTGAAGCCATGGCGTCCCAATGGGGACCTTTATTGTAATGTGTTCAATACCATAGGGATTTGTCTGGACTTTCTACCTCTACGAGCCTTCAAATCATACATCCAGATAATCTTCTCTTTTCCTCTATGAATAACAGCTGAGCCGTCCTTCACGGCTTCTCTCATTCTGTAGGAGTAAGGTCGGTCTATGGTCAGAGAGCGCATATGGTAATTCTTGCCTTCCCAGATGACATATCTCTGTGGAGCGGACCTTCCCATCTCTGTGAAGTTGGATGCTTTGTATATTGTGCCGATGTGACCCTGTGTCAGGTCTGAGAAGGACATCGCGGCGTCGTAGTCTGTATTAGCGACTAGCCACTTTATGATTTTCCCTAGAAACCAGCTTTCGCTGTTAAAGGGAGCTTCATCAAGGCACGCCAACCGCCTGATGTCGATACAGTTTTTGTACGTCTTTTCATGACGCGGTTTACCTAAAACAGCCCCTCCGACGACGTCTCCGTTAATAAGCATTGCAAAGCACTGACTGATTCCGCCCCCCATGTGCCCCTTCCTATAATGGAATTCTTCAAAGATACTCCTAATATCTTTGAAGCTGCATATTTGCATCTCACAGTCGTGTTTGTTTAGTTTCTCCATCAGGAGAGTTAATATATCAGTAACAAAAGTTGTTAGAACACACTGCAATACACGTGAGTGCAACGAGGAATCCAAAAACACCAATTAAAGCGAAACCATGACGACCATTCTGTTTCTGTTCGTATTTCATACTATGAGTATAACACTAAAGACGCACTGAGTCAAGCTTTACTACTTTTTACTTCCGATAATCACGTAATTCGAAAATAGTCTTCATCGTGTTAGCGTACTCTCCCAGAACTCTATCATTTCATATAACAAGTCTTCAAAAGAGTACTCGGGATACCAGCCTAGAGTGTGCCTTATCTTAGTGGAGTTCCCTTTTAGATATTTAAGCTCTTCTGGCCTGATGTACTTGGGGTTAACAACAACGTGCTTATCAAAGTCCAAATTTAACTTATCAAAGACTACATTAATCATCTGACGGACACTGTGGCTTTCCCCGGTACTGACTACAAAGTCGTCGGGTACACTATGGTTAAGTATCATGTGCATGGCTTTAACGTAGTCCTTAGAGTGTCCCCAGTCCCTATATGAGTCTAGGTTCCCTACTTCTAACACTTCTCTCAGCCCATACTTGATTTCAACAGCAGCCTTAATCACTTTGTTCGTAACAAAGTTACTTCCGCGCCTAGGAGACTCATGGTTAAACAAAATACCGTTACACGCGTGTAGGTCGTACGACCTCCTGTAATTCCTAACAATAGAGTAACCGTAGAGCTTAGCGCAGCCATAAGGGCTGACAGGCGTCATCGGCGTGGTTTCTCTTTGAAAGCCATCGTTGTCAACAGAGTTTCCAAACATCTCAGAGGAGCTGGCTTGGTAAAACTTAGCGTTGGGGCATGTGTGCTTATAAGCCTCTAGGAGGTTAAGCACACCAAGAGCGTTGGTCTGCGCTGTGAACTGAGGTATATCGAAACTGATGCGAACGTGTGATTGCGCTGCGAGGTTGTATATCTCGTCAGGTTGTATTTCGCTTAAAAGTCTTTCTAAGCTAGACTGATCCAGCAAGTCTCCATAGTAAACCGTAGGAGGAGGAGTCATGCCAGTTAGCCGTGTCTGCTGGTTTTCCGCAACAGAGCTCCTGCGAACTATGCCGTGAACCTCATAACCTAGCGAATGAAGATGCTCCGTCAGGTAACTACCGTCCTGACCACTGATGCCGGTTATAAAGGCTTTTTTATCCATTCTTAAATACCTCTAGGGTTCTCAGGTCTGGCCAGTCGTTAGGTACCCAACTCCTTGGAGGGGTATCAATTGCCTCTTGTAGCTTTTCTAGACCCCTATCTGCCGTTTCCGGAGTCATGTAGTAGTGGTACCCTACCGTGTAGATGTTCTGCTCTCTCCACGGCACCTCTGGTACTCTGCCGTCATACGACATCTTCTTTAAAATCAAAGCCTCTGTGGGGTCGTCGCACAGTACCATGCCTCCACGCCCAAGGCTTAAATGCTTTTGGAATTGAAAACTGATACACATGAATGTTCCGGGGATATAAGAATCCGCTTCCCATAATACTGCGGCGTCTATTATATCATCTGTTAGATAATAATAGTCCTTCCAGTATATCTCTCTCCAAGTCCTTTTAATGTTTAGTTTATCAGCTAACATAGCTACGGACAAGTATGTGTGTGTAGGTGGCTTTATTTCTTTGGCGTTTGTGTAACGCAGACACAGCTCAAGGCCATGAGTACAGCAGTCTACGGCTACAGCGTGTGGTGCGCCGAAAAATGAAGCAATCTCGTTTTCAAACTTTGTAACAGTATTCATTTTATTCCTCTTTTTTTATTCCTATTTTCTCACAAAACTCTGAGGTAAGATTTGAACAATCAATAGGTATCTCTCGTACGCTTGCCATACGTCTTTGTAAATTGAGCGGGGCAGGCCGGTAAGGAGGTAGTCTTATTACATTAACATCATCGTCTGCATACAAAATACTAGTGTTTGATAAGTTACTAGTCCGGCAAACTATAGTACCACACTTCGACAACAGTAGCATATCTAAGAACGCTTCAATCCACAACTGCTTAAAGTTATTACCGTCTAGCCACAACGATATAGCATAGCTATCTTCTGCGTCTGCTCGTATACAGTCATCAATAGACGCTATTTTGTTACCAAACTCCTTTTTTAGTTTAATTAAAGATTCATTGTTATCAGAAGCAACAAATATATTGTGTTTAGGCGTTAGGCCTCTAATAGTCTCTATGTATTGCTTAGTGGTACCAATACCATACTGACTTCCATGTGTAGTATTCATATCTGTTAATCTAACATGTACACCTAGTGTGTCTTTACTAATGTTTAGTCTTTTTATACTATCTTCAAGTAAACTATTTAACTCGTCAGTAAACTGTATCTTACTAATAATGCCCTTGTATAGTTTAAAGTCATAAGACATTTCTATAGGGTTAAGGCTATGATAAGTTATCAACCTATCCGCCACACGTTTAACACTATTTTTATCAAACTGTTGTTTTAAAACATAGTTAAATGGATTGACGCCATTAACCAAAAATCTAGGGTCAACTACATTAAAATATAATGATTGAAATTCAAAGTTAGCCCGTGTGGCCGAGGCAATTCCAAGCATATATTTAGAAAAAACTCCTCCACCATCAATTTCTAGTTTAATTGTTCGATTCATCATCTAACTTTTTTGCTAACTCAATAATCCCGTTTTTATCCCTAGTTTTCACCGGTCGTGCAGGGCAGCCTACATATACGGTCCAAGGTTCCGTGTTTTTAGTCACGACCGTATTCGCGCCTAGCGCTGTACCCTCTGCCAATACTACTCCTGGGAATATGACACAATTAACACCCGTGTTGGCAAAGCTCTTAAATACCACGGGAGAGTTAATAACACTCCGGTACTTTAGGGGAGAGGGCGAGATTAGTCCTTGAGTAAAATCGTCAGAAGCACATATTACCTTAGTACCTACAGAAAGGTTCGTATGGTCCTCCATTGTCAAGGCTGCCGTTGCCCCTCCTATTATAGCTACATGGGGTGAAATATGTACCCAGTTGTGTATAGTGAGTTTAGTAGAAATATAGGTCCAAGGGTCAATTGATACGTGGTTCCCAATAGTAACAAGGTCAGGTTGAGATATAATTACTGTTTCGTGTATTCTTACATCTTTACCTGTTTTCATTTACACTCCTCCATAAGAAATCTTTTATCGAGGATCTGACCTTCGTATGGCCCTGTCTTGTACTCATATACTAGCGTATTGTCTTCAAGGGCCTCGTAGTTATGTCCGCCATACAGTGTAAAACTTGCGTCTCCTGCTTCAAGGACATCTTCTTCAATTACTAGTCCAGTAATGTCGTAGAACGTGCAGCGCACACTTCCACTAACTACTATCCACGACTCTTGAGCTACCATCTCCGGAAAGTGTCTGTCTTTCTTTAAGTGCTCATGAGGCCTGAACGTTGTACCTTTGTTCATGTTCAATGTCGCGCATTGGAGAAATTGGTCAGCTTCTATTAGGTCCGTGCGTCCCTGTATGTCTTCTTTACGATTTAATATGTGCAGCAGAAGTTCAGGCTTTACTAGTGAGTATATCTTTTTCATTTTAAATTTAACATCTTACTAAGATGCGCCTTGTCTTCCTCTCCTAATTCTGTGGGCTCGAATACTGACTTCCACCAAGCTGTCTTCATAAAGTGCCCGCCTTTGCGGTAAAGGTGAGAATACATCGTTGGGTGGTTTGACGAAGTAGATAGGATAGTAACTCCGTCATTCTTTACGTGCTGCATCTCGTAAGCCCACGGGTCAAGATTAGGTTTAAGTAATTGTAGAAAATAAGACCTGCGCCATATAGCAGACTGTATACTAGTTCTATAGTTACTATCTTGGTTTATAGTTACCAAGCTGTACTTAGGGTCTTCTAATCTAACACGCATTTTCGGATAATTTAATGAACCGTGTATAAATATCTTACCTATATCTTCGTCGTTTTTAAGCATATTAAAAAGATACTCTAGTTGTGTTACATCAGCGTTTCGGGTCATTAAGCTATCGTCTATCGCATTAATAAAGAATGCGTCAGTAAAGTCTTTAAAGAATCTAATTAAATCATTACTCCAATCTTCTGGCCCAGTCTGCTCACCCATAGATACAAACTCTACCCCTTTTCCTAGTTTGAACTTTGGGTGTTCATATCCCACTAAAATCACATCTCCGTGATTTGGCCAAAACTTATCCAAGGTCCATAGCAGCCCCTCGTTTAAGTGTAGGTAGTGGTTACATGTCGGAATTATAATCTTTATATCAGAATAATTCACCACGTACACACCTTTTGTGCGTTAACCCCTTTCAAGTAGCCCCTGTCCCTCTTACCTATCAGATAAGGATTGAGCGTAGAGCCTATATCAATATAAGTGTTATCTTTGTTTATCTTCCACTGACGAGCAGCCAACATGTTCCCCAACGGCCCTGCGCAGTATAAGAACAGCTTATTTTTCCAAGACATATGGGAAAGCTCATCAACAAGGTAAAAGTCATCTTTCCAAGCTGTAGGCCCAATAGCTATATGTTCTTGTACTTCGAAGGGTAGCCGGTCAATTTTAGAGTCCGCACTAGAGACTAGAACAACGTCGTGGTTGTTAAACTCTGGGATGAAGTTCTTTTCAAAATACGCGTAGTTATTGTTAACAAATAAGTTAGCCCACGTGACGTGATCATCCGCAGCGTCTACAGCGGCCCGCATCGCATAACTCGTGGCCTCTCCTACACAACAGGGACAGGATACACCAATAAAGTAGCCCGCTTCGTTGAATATGAACGACTCAAAAAGCTCGTTGCGAAATCGCTCGTCTGTGGCAGGGTCAAACGTCCAACCGTCGCAGTTGGTTATGTGCTGATTCAGGAGTATGGCATACTCGCCATCTGCGTATTTAGAGAACGCAAACTTCTCCTTGTTCTTTAAAGCGTTGAATAACAGCTCAATATCACGCCCGAAAGACTTACCTTCAGTTGGGAACAACAATTAATTTATCAAATATATGTTTAGCAGTCAAGTGACTATCTTTTAGCTAAGCTTCCTGCTATCCGCAATTATGTCTACTTCTGCGTTAAGAACACCAGTAGGACTGACGTAGGGTTTGCCGAGACCAGCCAAGTCGTCTAAAGATATTCCTAGTCTCCTCTCGGTGTCAGCTTGGTAGATTAATTCAGAGCAATACAGCCCTTTAACTCCTAAGTCAAACTTTATATCGTAGTCTGCCCCTTCAAAGTTAAGTATATTAGTAATGAACCGACGCCTATAGACGTCGTCAAAGCGAGGGCGAAGAACCACAAGCTTAGTAGCTTCATAGCAAATATCGCTGACGGTGGATTTTCTATAGCCCGTGTGGACCATCTCTGCCACTTCGAACCATTGGTCCTTGCTAATACATACCGCTGCGTGAGTCCATTCTCCGGGAATAAGCATAGAAGTCAGCTTCTTCGCGTCGGTTGCTAAGATAATGTCGCCGGGCTGAATACGTTTATAAATCCAATGGTACTTCCAACCCGGAAAGCTGGTGTAGTAAGTGGTTATACGAATTCGCCATATCACGTGCTTGAGTAGGTACGCGTATATTTTAGTCTCAATTAGGTACAGTAGAAATCTACGCTTGTAACCTGATAGTGTATTTAGCATTATTGTTCTGGTGGAGGAGCGAGGTTTAGGAGTAAGGTCTTAAGTTCGTTCTGGTTTTTGCTCATCTCTTCTTTTATTTCTTCCTGACCGGCTTCCAATTGTTGGATAGCTGCAGTGTTTTGCACTTGCTGTTTTTGAGTATCTTCGATTGCCGAAATTTGGGCGAGCACATTGGTCACGCCCCAAAAACTTGAGCCGACTATTGAACAAAACAGTCCAATCGCAGCGCAGATAGCGATAAAAGATTTAGCCAGCTCTGTTGCATTCATACTATCACCTTAATTATCTACACCCTCATTATAGCAGATTTTCTTTCTTATGGAAATAACTGTAACAAAATGGTATACTTACTAAATGCCAACGGATAGCTCCCAGAACGGATGGAACGAATACAGTCGATTAGTTCTAGCGGAGCTTAAACGTCTAGATACTACGTGCTTGAATCTCAATGCCTCTGTAATTAAATTAAATGAGGAAATAGTACATTTACAAGGTGTAGAAGACGAGGTAGAAGCCCTTTCAGAGGACGTTAAATCTTTAAATAGTTTCAAAGCTTATGGCATAGCTCTCTGGGCAGGGATTCAATTATGCTTTGGTGCTATACTCGCCTGGATACTTAAGTCTTAAACTTTCTCTCTAGGGCAGCCTGACGACGGCTGTCAGTATGTCCTGGAAGACGTACCGGAGTTTGTAGCTTATCAATACGCTTTATTTCTGTTTCTATTAAGAAATCCAAGTATTGTCTGGCTTTCTTTAAATCATCTAGCCCACTCTTGTAAGGGTAGCGAGTCACATATTTCACAACGTTACCTGCACAGAAATTCATATCATTAGCTTGTATGTAGTCGATGGGCTCTATCCCACCGTGTTGGTAGTGTTTAGGTCTCATAGGTTCTCCTTTGTGCACTGGCAGCAGCTATGGTTTTTATTGCAGTGCCTTTCACCACAGCTACATAAGGTTATATCGAAATACGTCCTCGGTGTAGATGTGCAAGTGGTGGTTGGTAGGGGGGTGGTGTGTTCTATTGTAGTATCTTTGTGTAATATGTGAACGGGGGAGTGCGTAGGTACTTCGCAACTGGTGGTAGTTATTGATTCCGGTCGCGGCGCAGTAGGGGGTGTAGAGGGTACCAGTAGTGCGAAGAATACAGCCCCTATCCATATAACAAGACCTTTAACCATACTCCTATACCGCTATTGGAGCCTTGATTCCAGGATGGCTCTTGTAATTTTGTAGCTTGATATGTTCCCATCGGAAATCATCAATCTCCTTAGGCTCTTTAGACAGCCATAGCGTAGGTCGAGCCTTAGGCTCTCTACTGAGCTGCTCTATTGCTTGGTCTAGGTGGTTTACGTACACATGGGCGTCGCCGATACTATGGATGAAGTCTCCGGGGTAGAGGCCAGTAATTTTGGCTATCATACAGGTCAAGAGGCTGTAACTAGCAATATTGAAGGGTACGCCAAGAAATAAATCAGCGCTGCGCTGATACATGTGACAGGATAGTTCGTCGTTAGCTACATAGAACTGAAAGAAACTATGGCAGGGGGGAAGAGCCATATCGTCTATCTGTGCGGGGTTCCATGCACAAACAATGTTGCGCCTAGATAGTGGGTCTGTTCTAAGTAAGTTTACCGAATTTTGCAGTTGGTCAATGCCTTGTGAATTAAAGTCGCGCCATTGGTGTCCATATACAGGACCTAAGTTTCCATCGTCGTCACACCACTCGTTCCAAATGTACACGTTGTTTTCTTGAAGGTACGTAACATTAGTGTTGCCGCTGATGAACCAAAGGAGCTCGTGAACTACTCCCGGCCAGTAGAGCTTCTTCGTGGTGATGGCTGGGAATGACTTTCTGAGGTCATATCTATTCTGAGTTCCAAATATAGATATAGCAGGCACTCCTGTCCTCGTTTCGCGGAGGTCCCCGTGAGTCATCACGTCTTCAAGTAAGTCTAAATAGTTAAGCATCGGGGTCCTCCTTAGGATGTATGCACAATACCCCACACTCTATATCAGGTTCTACATCATATCGGCCTAAATCTTTGGGTAGCTCGTCGAGGAACACTCGCGTACGCTTACGTTTATAGTTGTGCTGCACCTCCTTCTTACATATAGCGACGTTCAGTTCACGCTCCATGCGTGCCATACGTTCGAATACTTCAGGGAAGTCTACTCGTATTTTATTCCAGTACCCTGCTTGACCTTTAACGCAGCCTACGCAGTTGTTGTTCTTGTATCCTAGGCGATACATTTCAGGCAGTGCAATCCCTGCGTCACGAATCCGCAAATGGCAGTCACGCTTAGATATGTTGGCGTCGATTAGAGGAAATTCAGCAAACAGGTCGGGATTCTCGTTATTGAATTGCTTAGCCCGATGTTGTTCATCCTTGGTGAAGCCGAATACATGTATATCGTCCACCTTTTGATAAGCTACCCGAACGTTCTTCTTCAGCTCTGTAGTACATCTGGCTCCTCTATTCCCTACTAACCATCTGGTGCGCTTGAATACATCGAAGATATCGGTGTACTTGTCAGATTTAAGAACTTTAATCTTCTTACCAATCCATCGCTCCACGTCTTTGAAGAACCTCCGGTTATCAGGATGCTCATACGCGAAGGTGTCACAATAAAGTACTTCGCAGCAATCTCTATATTTTTCAACCGCGAGCTTCGCTGCTACTGCAGATGCGTCACCGCAAGAAAACCATGCTAAAACTCTACTCATCAGAAGTTCTTTAAATTATCAAACCACGCCATATTTTCCATATTCTCGGCGTTCTTGGCCCCTGCCTTTTTATCCAGTACGTAATCATGCGTTGTAATTTCTTCTAGCTTATTGCTAATTCGTCCCAGGTCAGACTTAAGCTTAACTGTTCCTTTAGAAAGCTTTATTTTTGCCACACCCTCACCTTTCACCCTAACACGAATAACATTGGTAGGGTAGGTGTAATTTACGAAAAATAAGAAACTAAATATCACCCCTATTACTTGTTTCAAGATTGTATTCATACAAACAGCTTTGACTACAAAAGAATGTCACCGCGTCTTCCTTCACAGGCGCTACTATTATACTAAAATTCTCATGTTTAGCACGCCTACCACACTGACAACACACTGGGTAGAATTTAAAACTCTTTCTTGGGTAAAAGGCTGTACCTGCCTCGTCATTCTGTCCTATTGTGTAGTAATAAAGGTCGATTTGACTCTCAAGGAGTACTGTGCTTTCTTTAGCGCAGTATTTCCTAACTCTATTTATCAGCCTTTTTAGCATCTGGCTTAGCCTTCCGAGAGCCTCCACAGTATGGTTTACCTTCGTGTTTGGCGGCGTGGTTACCGGACTCGATGATATCGACGTTCAGAAAGTCGTTTCCTGCCCTAATTATCGAGAGAGCGCGTCCGAATTTTCCGCGCCCAAAATAGATGAGCTTGAAGTCTTTGTGCTCCTCAAACCATTTTACAACGTAAGCCTTAGCTTTCTCTCCCTCAGGCTTTTCAACGCCCCGAGTCTCTGGTGTATCAACCCCAAGTAAACGAGTGCGAATAATTGTGTAGGTATCAAGGCCTAGATTCAGCATGACGTCTTGTGTATCTCCGTCCACGATGCGGACTACCTCAGCAACAGGGAAGATACCTACAGGGGCTTTATCGCAGGTTACCTCGCCTACTTTAAGAGCGAACGCCGGTGACGTTAGAAGTATAAGTGCTAAACTAATGTAAAATCGGGTCATCGTCATCTTCCTCTGCTAACACATCATTATCCACATAAAATACTTCGTTTTCTTGCTCGTCCTGTAGTCCTATAAGTACTTCTACTAATTGACTAAGCTCAACTTCGCCAAGAGTATACACTTCGTTGTTACTATCGACGTCGGAAAGGTATATAAATAAGCCTGCAAAAGTCCCTTGAGAGAACTTCTTTTTTAAGGAGGACATAAGCTGTTCTAATACTTTAACTTCGTTTTCAGCTTCTAAAACGCTATATTTTATATCTTTATTACTCATGACTCTACATCCTTTTCCGCGTGATTCTTCCTATACTTAGACACGTAGTTACGATTCTTCTCAGGGTGTTCAGCATGCCACTCCTTGTGGTACTGCGGATTATTAGATGTCCACTCTTTGTAATACAAGGCTTTGCAAGGCTTACAGGGTCGAACGACCTTGTTTCTCCTAAAGTAAAACTGGTCAGCAGGTAGCTCCAACTGGCACCTATGACACCGATAAGTTTTATCACTCATAATTTAAGTCTCCTTAACGCAATGGCGCTTGCGTGTTATAATAAGCTGTGCTCACTAATCAGTTTAACATAAAAGTTGCTCTAAAAGAATGTTTAAACAAAGAATTACAAAAATCACCGACGGACACCAAATACTTTTGCAAAGATATTGATAAACTCACAGACATTCTGTACGCCTTGCTGCTCCCTAACGTGACTGAAGAGACTGATACCATCTCCCTGTTCATAAACTTACAAGAAATTCTCAAGTCTCATGAAAGTCTACAAGACGCCGTAACTACACTAAAAACACGATATTATATAGTAAAAAAGGTTTAAACTTTAAAGAATTTATCGTCAGCCATACTATTCATAACGTCAACGGAAGAAGGTAAGGCGGTGTTCGCAGTTATCATCAAAAAGGAAATACAGCCGGGGGCAATACTTTCCATTATTTTCCCTGCAGTATCTGCTGGAACACCTTCTAAAAGCAGCTTCCTATAGCAGTCTGCTATAAGTTTAGAAATTAGACTACTTACAGCACTAATAGATTCATTTACTTTTTCGTCCATAGGTTTAGTTTACCAGAGAATGGGCTAGAAATCAATAGGGTGAGTAAATACCCCCACGAGGTCTGTTGTAAGTAACACTAAATCTAAAAAAGCTAGGGACCATATGCGCTTCTTAATTCCGTATATTAGCCACATTAAATCACCCGCTGCGCCAACAAGAAAGCCTATGTCAGGGGCATCTACAACGAATAAGCACCTTCCTGCTAACACACAGACTGTACCCGCCCAACCAAGCATACTAATCCTCACAACTACAGACGTTATAGTTAATTATTTGTTCTCGGATTTCATCAAGAGGGTCAGAGACACAGGAAAAATCTACAAGCCAGTGGGTGTAAAACTTAGAAAACTTGATAGGCCAAGATTTTCCTACGAAGTACGCATAACGTTCATCCTCTACTAGTTGGTCATCATTCTTAATAAACACATAATAAAACTTATCCTTATGAAGACACAGTTGAAATGTTGAATCTTCATTATTGTTTAACGTTTTTAAGCATATATCTGCGAAGCCTACACTAGGGCTATCGTTATGCTTATGCCGAAAGCATGCGGAAGAGGTAAAAGGTAGCTCGGTGTCGAAAGAGAAATATGTAGTTAGTTTTTTCCGTTTATTAATCTTTTGTCGAGACATGTTAAGGTAGATATTTGAGAGTAGACTGCTATACGTTATCCAGCTAGGGCTAGACAATTGTTCGTCTAGAAATATAAGAAGTTCGCACCGCTGACATACCATTATAACTACCATTATAGCGTAGTATGTGCTATCATAGAAGACAAGAACTTTTATGCCAAAGAAAAACACAAATAAGAAAAGCGTAGACCTTAATGACGCTGACTATGAAAAAGACCAGCC
>Ga0114933_10003916_pt1 | contig 14204 bp, 13 predicted proteins | sample 4SBtaG_FD_89691 | JGI IMG/M metagenome (GOLD analysis project Ga0114933, IMG submission 89691) | Deep subsurface microbial communities from Kolumbo volcano to uncover new lineages of life (NeLLi) - 4SBTROV12_W25 metaG | ecosystem: Environmental > Aquatic > Marine > Volcanic | place: Kolumbo...
ATAAAATGGCTGGGGGACAAGGATTCGAACCTTGGTAACCAGCTCCAGAAACTGGTGTCCTGCCGCTAGACGATCCCCCAACAATTTTTCGTATTATGACGTTTTATTTTTTTCAGTCAAGAACTTAGGAATAAAAATTCTAGCTCTTTTTTATTCATTTTTTTGGATAACGTCTAGAGCGTTATTGATTCGTTTGATCACAAGTTCTTTGCCTAAAAGAAAGAGAGTTTCGAAGATTCCTGGACTCACCGTTCCTCCTGTGACAGCAACCCTTAGTGGTTGAGCTAATTTTCCAATTTTCAAATCTTCAGAACTCAATATTTCGTTAAATGCTGCTTTGATATTCTCAATCGTATATTCGTCTATTGTATCTATTGCAGTACATAATTTGTCTAAAACGGGCGAAATTTCTTGAGTGAGAAATTTTTTACTAGCTTTCTCATCCATCACAATTTCTTCTGAGAAAAAAAAGAGGGAATTGTTCACGATCTCTTCTATTGTTGTTCCTCTAGTTCTCATTTCTTCGATGATTCCTTTTCTTCTTTCTGCAGGCTGTGTGTCTGGGTCATATCCCATAGCCTGTAACTTATGGTCAAAGAGATCTAATAAACTTTGAATGTCTCTTTTTTTCATATGTTCTTGCGATACCCAGTCCATTTTTTCTGGATTGAAAACAGCAGAAGATTGATTGAGATTTTCTATAGAGAACAATTTTATTATTTCTTCTTTGTCAAAAATTTCTTGATCTCCGTGACTCCATCCTAATCTTACAAGGTAATTTATTAACGCCTCAGGCAAATATCCCTGATTTTTATATTCAAGAACTGATGTCGCGCCGTGTCTTTTAGAAAGTCTTTTTTTATCGGAACCAAGTATCATTGATATATGAACAAATTCAGGAATGGGACTATTCAGTGCTTGATACACTAAAATTTGTTTTGGAGTATTGGATAGATGGTCATTTCCTCTAATTACGTGGCTGATTTGCATATCTATATCATCGATGGCAACACATAAATTGTAGGTAGGGGAGCCATCGGTTCTTCTAATGATCATATCGTCAATTTGATTATTCTGGAATGTAATTTCCCCTGCTAGTAAATCGTGAAAACTGGTTTCCCCCTCGTTAGGTGTTTTCAATCTGATACAAAAAGGAATCTCAGGGTCTTCCTGGTATTTTTCTCTGCATGTTCCATCATACATCGGTGTTTTTCCTTGTTTTACAGCCTCGTCTCTCATTTTTTGTACTTCTTCTGGAGTACAGGTACATCTGTAAGCAAGGTTTTTAGATATGAGAGTATCTATAGTCTCATTGTATAGCTTCTCTCTATCACTTTGTCTGAAAGGTCCCTCATCCCAGTCTAACTCTAGCCAATCAAAAGCTTCTATAATGGCTTCATAGAACTCTTCAGTGGATCGTTGTTTGTCTGTATCTTCAATTCTGAGTATGGTGGTTCCACCATGATGTTTTGCAAAAAACCAATTGAAGAGCGCTGTCCTTGCTCCGCCTATATGGAGATGGCCAGTATTGGAGGGTGCGAATCTGACGCGTATTTTATTGTTCATCGGTAATCAAATCTCTTGTAAAATTTTTAAAAATTATAATATAGATTAACATTTTATTATTCAAAAAAAATCTTTGTATAGTAGTCGTATTCGGTTTGAATTGTATAGGTTGAAATTTATTTTTAAATTTATTTTTTAGGAGCAAAAGTATATGGACTATTTTTTCGATTTAAATGAAGTGGATGTGCAAGACATGCCTGGTCGCAAAAGAAGATTGGTAGTTGGTGAGAACGTTATGATGCTTTATATCGAAAGAGAAGCAGGTACAACTCAGGATCATACTCACGATGTGGAGCAACTGGTATACTTAATGAAAGGTTCTGCACGTTTTACCGTAGACGGAAACACAAAACTCTGTGAGGGAGGGCAGGTGGTACATATCCCCAAAGGGGTTCCTCACCAACTTGAGGCCCTTACTCCTATTACTTATGTGGGAATCTATTCTCCTCTTCGTGAAGAGGCTATAAAAGGAGAAGCATAAGGAGGTTAATCCTCTGGGTACTGCCAGTTTTCTTCTTCTTTTAATTCCTCAATAGCTTCCAACATACAAGTGACACCGTATGTTAGAACTTTGGATCCAGAAGGATTCACGCAAACCATGAGAGCTTCAGCAATACTTTCTGGATGCAAACCCAGTTTCAGTCCTTTTTTTAAGTGTTGCTTTAAGTGTGGTTGGTTATGCGGATTCGATCCTTCCACTGCTAAAGAAAGAATATGAAACAATTCGTGCATTTTTTCATCGAATCTTCTTTCTTTAGCGCGAATCACGTCGTCAAGTTTAAGAAGAGCTTCCATATAGTCAGGAAATTTTTCAGCAATAAATTTATGCGCTGGATAATGTCTGCCTCTTCGACTGGCAATGTCTTCCCAAAGAGCGTTTTGTTCATTCATTCGATTTCTCCTTTTTTTCTTCTTTATCCCGTATATTGCAGAGCAGATAAATGGAGGGGATAAAGAAAATAAGAATTGATAAAATAGCCAACCTTTGATTCGATAGCATACTCGATATGACGCCAAATGTAATAGGGCCAAGTATAGAACTAAATTTACCGCAGATTCCGTAAATGGCGTATCCTTTCGCTTCATGCATTTCAGGAATGTAGGAAGCCATCATTGCTCTACTTGAGGATTGAGTCGATCCCAATAGAATTCCTGCACCTATTCCGATGATAAAAAATTCTTCTTTAGAAGTATTTAAAAAAGCAGATATAATAACCAGACACCAAATAATAAGCGTAGATATTAAGGTTTTTCTGTGTCCTATAGAATCTGAGATATATCCAAAGACTAACGATCCTATCCCTGCAGATATTTGTATATAGATAAAGAGAATTAGATTTTCTTGCATCGTAAAGGAAAGAGTGGATACGGCGTAGATAGAGCAGAAAGCAATAATTGTAATTATTCCATCGTTAAACAAGAAAAACGCGATAAGAAATTTCATCGCATCCATATTATTTTTATATTGTTGAATTAATTGATATAGCTCTTTGAATATTAGATGGTTTTTCGAATTTTTGATTGATTTTTTTTCTTGGAATGATTTTCTTAGAGTAAAAAGCATAGGAAGTGAAAAGAGTGCGAAGAAAATAGATGTAATCAGAAAACTTTTTTTAAATTCTCCTTGATTGGCTAATTCATACCCATCTTTTAAAAAGGGATAACAAAGGATCAAACACAATAATCCTCCGAAATAACCAAGACCCCATCCCCATCCACTGATTCTCCCAATATTCTCTTTTGTAGAAATATTGGGAAGGTAAGAGTTATAGAAGACGATAGAACATTCGAAACCAATTGAGGAAATAACGAAGATGAAAATAGCAGTTAAGATCATTCCCTCTTCTAATAGACACAAAAAAGCAGTAGAAATAATGCAAATAGAACTAAACATAAATAGAAATGTTTTTCTTTTGTCAGTGATATCAGCTATTGCACTAAGAGGTATTGCAATTATAATACTTAAAAGCATGGATAATGATATCGAAGTACCCCAGAGGAGGTCTCCGTAAACGATTCCTTTGGTTATGACTTCTTTGAAGAAAACGCTGAATGCAACCGTTGTGATAATTGTTGGATAGGCAGAATTTGCAAAGTCATACATGATCCAAGAAAATATTTCTTTTTTCTCTATTGTAGTAATTTTTTTCATAAGAATATTTTTATGAATTAATTTAGAAAGTTGCAAGTCGTTCCTCATTTCTAATTATAAGAAATGTTATTTTTATTTTTGGAGGGTATGGTGAAAAAATCTGTTTTGGTAGTCACTCCATTTCATGAAAGGTACGTGAAAGCTTTAGAGAGTCTTAATTTAGATATTAATTTTGTGGGTTGTTCTGACAATAATGATAGTCCCGAGGATCTAAGTACTTTTGAGGTGGGGGTAGCATGGAAAGTCGATCCACTTCTACTCAAGAGATGGAAATCTTTGAAATGGATACAAATGGTTTCTGCAGGGGCGGATGAAATGTTGGATACATTATCAGAAAGAAAAGATGTAGTTATTACTTCTGTCAGAGGAATTCATGCGAATCCTATAGCTACTTATGTATTGATGATGATGCCAATGATTTCAATGGGCATTCCTAAGATGATAAACAATCAGAATTCTTCTACTTGGAAGCAATGGTCTTGGAATGATTTAGAAGGAAAAATTCTTTGCCAAGTAGGATTAGGTGCAATTGGTAAGGAAATAGCAAGAAGAGCTCGGCAGGCAGGAATGATTATCAAAGGCGTTAAAAATAACATTTCAACAGATGAAAATTATGAATATATCGATGAAATGTTTAGTTCTGATAATATTGAATTTGCAATAAAAGACTGTGATTATTGTGTTCTTGCCCTTCCATTGACTGAAAAAACCAGAAATCTTTTTTCTCAAAAAGTTTTTTCTTGCATGGAAAATAAACCTTTCTTCATTAATGTAGGAAGAGGGGAACTAGTGAATGATAGAGATCTTTTGAAATCAATAGACAATGAACTTTTGTCTGGGGCAGTTTTAGATGTCTTTCATGAGGAGCCACTATCATCAGATAGTCCTCTGTGGTTACATGAAAAAGTAATTGTAACTCCGCATATTTCTGGTTTAACAAGGGATTATATGCGTAAAGTATGTGATGTTTTCGCTGGGAATTGGAGTCTTTGGAATGAAGGCAAAGAGTTGAAAAGGAAAGTAGATAGATTTGATGGATATTAGAATTCTTTTATGGAATGCGTTTCATTGATAATGTTTTCATATTAATTGTTCTTTTTCCTTAAATATTATATATTGTAACAGTAAGTTCTTCGCCCATTTAATGCCTTATGCTTTGTGAGATGTCTTTAGAAGTATTATGGCAAGGTGGCGATATGGCCCGCAGACGTTCAATACCCAAAACTTTAGAAAAATTAAATAATAGATCTGGTGAAGTCCTTGGCCTATCTTTCATGTTTGTTTCTGTGTTTATTGCAGTTTCACTTTTTTCTTTTGATAGCAGAGATCCACATGCATATAACGTGGTGAGTCCAAATTTAGGAATTCAAAATTACTGTGGTTATCTTGGGTCTTATATTGCCGGAACAATGATTTTTTTCTTTGGTGCTTTGAACTGTCTAATTCCAATATTAATGTTGTTATGTGGCGTTTCTCTTTTTTCAGGAAAACGTATTTGGTTGCCTAGATATACAGATTTTTTATATCTTCTTATTTTATTAAGCGCATGCTCTTTGTTTTATAAAACATTTGAGGATGATGTAGTTTTTGGAAAAGGAATAGTATCTGGTGGCATAGTAGGAGAGAGTCTTTCCACTTTTCTCAATATGTATTTAGGCAACGCAGGGAGTTGGATAGCACTTTTGGCTGTCTTTACTATTTGTGTTTCAGTTGTTTCAAATTTTTCATTTCAATCTTATGGAACAAGAGTAGGTTCTTTTCTTTCTCTTCTAGGAAAAATTTCTTTCAAACCGAAATTTTATACGAAATTTCTGCATTTTCTCACTAGATTCAGAAGAGAAGAGAAAAATAGTTCTTTTGAAAGTGAAAGAATAGTCAGTGCTTCCTACTATTTTAAATTTTTCAGTACACTAAAGAAGATAGTAGTAAAAGTCTTTTCATCTATGAAAAACTTGAATTTATTCTTTCGAAAAGAATCTTTTGTAGTTGCAAATTTAAATTCTCCTGTGTTGGATGAAACAAATATTTCAGAAGAAAATTTCATTCCTGGGCCAGCATTTGATGAAGAGAAAAAAGTTCAGCCTACAATAGAGAAAACACAACTCAAAAATGAAAGAACTAAAGATTTAGATAAGTTATTGAAAGAAAATTCAACATCGATTGAAAGATTAGATGATTCGAATATTGATGTCCTTTCAGATCCAGCTAGTTTTAAAGAAGAGCAAACTGATTTTCAAAACCATGAAAAAATAGTTGAAGATTTTATTCTACCTGATTCGAAGGATGATATTCCTGTGAACACTGAAGTAGATTCTCCCAGTGTAGTTAGATTAGAGGATGAAAGTTTCGTAGAACAACCAAGTTCTGAAACAGTAAATAAAATTCCTAAAAGAATGCCAAAAAAAAATCTGAAATATGAACTTCCGTCTCTTGATATTTTTACAGATCCTCCTGCTGGTGGAGTCATAGTGAACGAATCTCTAATAAGAGAGAAATCGCAATCACTAGAGAAGGCATTGTTGGAATTTGGTGTTGAAGGAAAAATAACAGAGGTGAAAACTGGCCCAGTCATTACTGTTTATGAATTTTCTCCTGCTGCTGGTGTAAAAGTTTCTAAAATTGTTTCATTGTCAGACGATCTTGCTAGAGCACTTTCTGCTTATAGCGTTAGAATTGTTGCTCCTATTCCTGGGAAGTCAGTTGTAGGAATAGAAGTTCCTAATGAACAACGAAACGCAGTTTATGCAAAGGAAGTTCTTTCATCTAAAGATTTTAATGATTCAAAACAAAAATTAACTATAGGTCTGGGTTCAGATATTTTGGGTAGAACAGCTCTGACAGATTTGGCAAAAATTCCTCATCTTTTGATAGCTGGCACTACAGGTTCAGGTAAAAGTGTTTCGCTGAATATGATGATTTGTAGTTTGTTGACTAGATGTATGCCAAGAGAGGTTAGATTTTTAATGATTGATCCAAAACTCTTGGAGTTATCGATATATCAAGGCATTCCACATCTTCTTGTTCCGGTTGTAACTGATTCTGAAAAAGCTGCTTCAGCTCTTCGTGGAATAATAGTAGAAATGGAAAAAAGATATCGGAAAATGAACAAGCTTGGAGTAAGAAATATTGATAGTTACAATGAATTTGTTGCTGAGGGACTAACTGAAAAACAAATTCAAGAGAGATTGCAAAGACCATTAGAGGATGAAACTTCTGACACAGAAGGGGAAAAATTAGATTTTCTTCCTTATATAGTTGTGGTTATAGATGAACTTGCTGATTTGATGATGGTTTCATCTCGTGATGTTGAAGAAGCTATGACAAGACTAGCTCAGATGGCTAGAGCTGCCGGCATTCATCTTTTAGTTGCAACTCAAAGACCTTCTGTAGATGTTCTCACTGGATTGATTAAGGCAAATTTTCCATCTCGAATTGCACTCAGGGTGGCAACTAGAACTGATTCGAGAACTATTCTAGATTCAAATGGCGCCGAAAGACTTCTTGGAAAAGGAGATATGTTGTTTGTCCCCCCTGGTACAAGTATTCCTGTTCGGATTCACGGGTCGTATGTGTCTGAAAAAGAAATTCATAGTCTTGTGGGACATTGGAAGAATCAAGGTCCAGCAGTATTCCGTGAAGATATTTTCGTTGAAAAAGAAGTAAAGAAAGAAGACGTAGGAGGAGATGATAATGAGTATGATGAAAGGTATGATGAAGCCGTCGCTTTAATTTCCAGAACTAAAGAAGTTTCTATTTCCTTAATACAAAGACATATGAGAATTGGTTATAATAGGGCTGCAAGGATGATCGAACAAATGGAAAGAGACAAGATAGTTGGTCCTGCTGATGGAATTAAAAGACGCCCAGTATTAATTGATGAAATACCCGAAAATGATCATGAATGATTATTTGATAATTTGACTGTTTTTTATGGAGGTTTTTATGTCTGGAAATGTAGTAGATGTTACAGATCAAAATTTTGATTCAGAGGTGTTAGGTTCTAATTTACCTACTCTTTTAGATTTTTGGGCTGAATGGTGTCAGCCATGTAAAATGATAGCTCCTGTAATAGAGGAACTTGCAGGAGAATATGATGGAAAAATACGTTTTGGGAAAATGAATATAGATCATAGTCCTTCTACTCCGACAAAATTTGGGATTAAAGGAATACCTACACTTATTCTTTTTAGAGATGGTCAAGTTGTAGAACAAGTTGTTGGTGTGCGTTCAAAAAATGATCTGAAAACAATCTTAGATAAAACTCTTGAAAGTTAAATCTTTTTATTTCTTTGAGACTAATTATTAATTCTAAAAGATTTTATTTTCCTTTTATTTTGATTCTCGGCATTTTTTCTCTTGGTCTTTCTTCTATCATTTTTCGTTTAATGGATGCTCCCTCATTAGTGGTAGCATCCTTTCGAATGATGGGAGCCTCGTTTGTACTCCTTCCCTTTTGTTTTAGTGAAATAGCAAGTACTTGGAAGACAATGACTTTCCGAGAGAAGAAGGTATTGATTTTGTCTAGCATTGTACTTGGCATTCATTTTTTTGTCTGGTTCGAATCATTGAAACACACTTCTATAGCTAATTCTGTTGTATTAGTTACTCTGAATCCACTTTTTGTATCCTTAGGGGCATATTTTTTTCTGAATGAAAAAGAAAGTAAAGAATTGTGGATTGGAATTTTTATAACAACTATAGGGGTAGTCTTAATTTGTTTCGATGATTTTAATTATTGGGAAACTAAAAAATTATATGGTAATTTTCTTGCATTAGTGGGTGGCTTGATGTTTTCTATATACTTACTAGCAGGTAGAAGTTTGAGAGTTTCAGTGCCATTTATGCCATATATAACTTTATGCTATGGTCTCAGCGGGTTATTCTTATTCTTTTTGCTTCTTCTTACTGGATTCCCTTCCATGACATATAGTTCACATTTTTACTTTCATTTAGTTTTGATGATTCTTATTCCGACACTTGTTGGTCATACCGTTATAAATTATGCGTTAAGAAAGATTACTTCCGGAAAAGTCGCTTTTTGTATCTTAGGTGAGCCTTGCGTTGCTATTGTTTTAGGTGCGATTATTCTTAATGAATTAGTTAGTTTTAAAGAAATCTTTTTTGTTTCAATTATCCTTGTTGGTGTTGTTGTAGGAGTAAGAAAAAATGTTATGTCGATATAGGCATTTCTCTAGTAATATTATTAGTCTAATTTTAATTATGGCTTGTTCCGCAATTTTCGGATGTGCTATGCCAAAATTATCAGATTATTCTATAACTGAAATTAAAATGCCAATTCCAATCAGATCTTCTGATTGGAAAGAAATAAATATATCCCAGAATCGTTTTTTTATTTCTGATGATTTCATGAATAAGATAGTTTATGAGCGAGTTGGAACAAATGGATTGATTGCTTTTTCTGTTGGGTCGAGAAATATTTTCGAAGATCCTAAATTCGAGATTAAACTTAAGCAGATATATAGAAAACTTTTACTTCCACCTCATAATGATCTTCGTGTTTATTCTTCTGGGAAATTTGTTTCATTTGAAGAATCGCTATCAAGAAATAATTATAAGTTTTTTGATAGAGCAGTATTTTTTTTAAAAGGCGAAATGGGCTTGAAAATGAAATTAAGTGAAAAGAAAGAGAAAGAAGTGCAATTGCATGCCATGGAACCTTTCTCAGGACCTTATACTCCAAAAGAATTGAAAAGAGCTAGAGACTTTAGGAATCAGCTATTAGATATAGTGGATAAGAGAAATTGTAAAGTAAAAGTTATAGTTTATTTGTACAAAAAAACTATTTACAAATTTCTATATATAAATATCCCTAGTTACTACGAAAAAGATTTGCAATTATTCCATGCCTTTGAAAAAAGTCTCTCAAAGCAATTTCTTGTTAAAGTAAAAAAATGAGTCTTTAAAATTAAAAATTCTAGTCTAAGATTAATTATTCTTTCTGATACTCACGGAGTTTTAAATAAGCATGTTCTAAGTGCATGCAACCGTGCGGAAAGAGTGATTCATGCCGGAGATGTTGGTTCTAGGGAAATCATTACAGATCTAGAATCGTTAGTCTGTCTTACTGTTGTTGGTGGGAATATAGATCCAATAGATTTTCTGCCTTCTGAATCTGAATTGTCTCTAAAATCCTGGAAGATCTTTGTTCAGCATATAGTTTGGGAAAACGATAAGCCTTCTAATTACATAAGAAGAAAAGTTGATTTAGGTAAATTTGAAATTGTTATTTTTGGACATAGCCATAAGCCGTTATGTTCGTTAATTGATAAAACTATTTACTTAAATCCTGGGAGTTGTGGGCCTAAACGTTTTGATTCTATTTGTACTTTTTCTGAGATTCTGATTAACGAGAATAAATTAAATATCTCATTTTACAAGGTTACTGATGAACCGATCATTTTTCTAGAAAAAAAATTTAAGAAGAAAAATGGAAAAATATTTGATTGTAGTTAAATTAATCTCCTCTAGCAGCTCGTTTTGAAGCTTTTAGCGGGTTTAGTTTCTTTTCTATAGGAGTTGAGAAATCAACTTTTACATGAGTTGCAACAGGACAATGTCCTCTTTCCCAACGGCTTTCAGGATTAGGAAACTTTGTGCAATATTTTCCGTTTGGCATATCGATAATATTTTCGCAAGCTTTTTCTTCGTCTCCTTTTAAACATTCATCTACGATTGGCATGCAACCTGATTCGTTATAGGAACAGTTATTCTTTTCATTTTCTGCTTTTGTGGCGAAGAAACACTCTATTTCTTTGCCTAATATTGTACATATCATTATGATCACCTTTTATACTTGGTCTCAATTCTATCTTTTAGAAAAAAGATATTAGTGAGTCCTGGTTTTAAGATCGAACATTTTTAAAAACTAGGACGAATACTATGTAAAACTTATTCTGATTGCAAGTTTGTAATTTGCAATTTATTTTGATTGTTAACTTGGTTTCTAATTTTTATGTTATAAAGTGTCATAGCCTTTATTTTTTTATACTAGAAAATTATTGGGGGGGACATGAAACTAATTACTGCAATTATAAAACCTTTTAAAATGGATGCTGTGAAAGTTGCCCTTGGCTCCGCAGGAGTTTCAGGAATGACTATTACTGAAGTAAAAGGTTTTGGTAGACAAAAGGGTCATACAGAGTTGTATCGTGGAAGTGAATATGTAGTAGATTTTCTTCCTAAAATAAAAATTGAGATTTTATCAGAAGATTCAAAAGCAGATGATGTTGTTAACACATTGATTGAATCTTCTAGAACTGAAAAAATTGGTGATGGAAAGATTTTTGTTCAAAATGTGGATGATTGTGTTCGTATCAGAACAGGAGAACGTGGAGACGAAGCAATCTAAATAGATAGAGATATGGAAATGAGATCTCTTATAGAATTATCAAATTTAGAGTCTGATGTTTCTGCTAAATTCTTTGAACCAAACGATTCAGGCAGAAATGAATTAATCCCTTTTTTCAAAAAAGTTCTTCAAGATGGAGGAGAACTTATTAAGGAAGCCCATTTTAAGGGTTGTGGTGGATTAGAACTTTCTCGTATAAGAGCAGATTTTATTGATACTGTTCTAAGAAGTGTTTGGTCTTTTGGATGCTCTTCTCTGAACCAAAAAGATTCAGAAATTCGTTGTTCACTTCTTGCTATTGGAGGATTTGGTAGAGGAGAATTATCTCCGAATTCTGATATAGATCTACTTTTCGTAAGTCCTAATGTTGATCCGAAAGTGCATGAATTTACACAAAAAGTTCTATATATTTTATGGGATTTAGGCCTAGACATAGGACATAGTGTTAGAAAGATCAGTGATTGTATAGAAATTGCGAAAAAAGATTATGTTAGTCAAACCTCAATGCTTGAAAGTAGATTAATCTCAGGGAATTCTTCCGTTTATTCAAGTTTTCTTAAAAAAATGCAAATGTTTTTAAAAAAGGGATATAAGGCTAATCATCTTGTGCAACGATTAAAAGAGAGGAATGAGAGATATAGAAACTGGGATCCTTCTGTCTATGTTCAGGAGCCTAATATAAAAGAGAGTGCTGGTGGGTTGCGAGATTTTCATGAAATTGTATGGATCGTTAAGGCATTTGGATATAATAGTTTAGAAGATATATGCAAGAATAGATCTGAAGGTATTGAGACTTTAGAAAAAGCAAAAGAATCTTATGATTTTCTTTTAAGAATTCGTTCACAGTTACATATTCAATCGAATACAAAAAATGATGCGCTATCTTTCTCTTCACAAATAGAAGCTGCAAATTCACTTGGTTATACCGACTCAGAAGTTACTTTTGCAGGTGAATTCTTGATGCAGGATTACTACCGTTCTGCTAGGACTCTTAATTCCTTCTGTAAAGAAATTTTTGAAGATCTTGAAACTGAAGTAAAGCAGAGACGTTTTTTCGCTAAAAAAATTACTAGAGAAAAAATTGAGTACGGTTTAAGTTGGGTGGATAGAAAAAGTCTGTCAGTAGACAAATCTTCGAATGAAATTCAAGATCGTCCTGCTACTCTGATGTTCTTTTTTGAAGCGATGTATAAGTACAGCTCAATTTTTAATAGTGACATACGTGATTTAATACGCTCTTCAATTCATCTTGTAGATGATGATTTTAGGTCTTCTTTAGAAGTGAGAGAAAGTTTTTTTCGTATATTAAATGGAAAAACGGGAGTCGCAAGAGTTTTGCACGAAATGCACGAATTAGGATTTCTTAGTGCTTATATTCCAGAGTTTGAGTCCTTGAACTGTTTTGTTCAATATGACCATTATCATAGGTATACAGCAGATGAACATACTCTGTTAACACTTAATGCTCTTGATGTTCTTGCTTATACTAAGGATGAGAATCTAAATACTTTAGCTCATATATACAGAGAACTTGATAGAACTCATTTGTTGAGATTTTCCCTCTTGCTCCATGATATAGGAAAGGGAAAAGGCGATAGACATGCTCACAAAAGCGCTTCTTTGTTGCCCGAAATTATACTTAGAATGGGACTTCCTTCCGACGAAGGAAGGGTACTGCAATTTTTAGTTTTGCATCATATGGAAATGTCCATGACATCTCAAAGAAGAGATTTGCAAGATCCTTCATTGATTCGTCAGTTTTCTGAAAAAATGGAAACAAAGGAACAACTTCAAATGCTCTATCTCTTATCTTATGCAGATATTTCTTCTGTTGCTCCTAGCACATGGAATGACTGGCATGGAACTCTACTTTATGATTTATATAGAAAAACATTAGACATTATGGAATCTGGCGAGGAATCTGACGAAGAAAAACATGAAATGGAAATATTGAGGCAAGTGAAATCTAGGGCAGGTGTTCGATATGTAGATTTGAAAGAAGATGAAATTGAAAGACATCTTCAACTCATGCCAAAGAGATATATAGAACAAACAAATATAGGAACAATTTTGAGTCATATTGAATTGAGAAATAAGATGATTCTTAGAAAAGAACTTTTCTCAATTCAGGTTATTCATAAGAGAAGCGAGAATATTTCTATTTTGACTTTAATATGCTTTGATCGAATTGGGTTGTTTGGACTAATTTCTTCTGTTTTAACTAAATATGAAATTAATGTTTTAGACGCTAGAATTTATACTAGAAGTGATGGACTTGTTGTGGATACTTTCCAAGTTGTCAGTAAAGGTGGTGGAGTTGTCGAAGATCCGGATAAATGGGTTTCATTTAAAGATGATTTTTATGAAGTTCTAAATGGGGAGATTGAACTTCCTGACTTGATGAGTCAAAATAAGAGACATTTAAAGCTCAAGAAACAATTGCATTTTTATATTCCTACTATTGTAGAATTTGATTTGGAAAGCAGTAATATTGCTACCGTGTTAGAAGTGATTACACCAGATAGACATGGTCTTTTAGCAATGATTTCTAATTTCATATCAGAATCGGGACTTTCCATATTGAGTGCTAAAGTTGCTACACAAGGTCCCCGTGCGGTTGATTCCTTTTACTTAACGGATCTAAAAGGATTGAAGGTGGATGACAAAACTCTTTTGAATTCGTTAAGTGAGGAACTGTTTTCTATGTTAGACTTAAAAATTGTCGAAGAGGATAGGGTGTCTTTCTCGTAACATAATAGAAATAATATTAATTTATTCTCTTATTTTTAGAATTTTTTATTATATACAGAAATAATTAATAACCTTGGAGGGTTTCAAGAATGGCTGCTAAGAAAGCAAGTAGTTCAAGTGTTGCAAATGTTTTTAAAATGGCAAAAGATAGTGGTGCACAGATGGTAGATTTTCGTTTCACTGATCTTCCTGGAATGTGGCAACACTTTACTTCACCTATTAAAGAATTGGAAAAAGACACTTTTGTAGATGGTGTTGGTTTTGATGGATCTAGTATTCGTGGTTTTCAGGAAATACAAGAGAGTGATATGTTGCTTATTCCAGATCCAAGTACTGCATTTATTGACCCTTTTATGGAAGTTCCTA
>Ga0114933_10003917_pt1 | contig 14204 bp, 18 predicted proteins | sample 4SBtaG_FD_89691 | JGI IMG/M metagenome (GOLD analysis project Ga0114933, IMG submission 89691) | Deep subsurface microbial communities from Kolumbo volcano to uncover new lineages of life (NeLLi) - 4SBTROV12_W25 metaG | ecosystem: Environmental > Aquatic > Marine > Volcanic | place: Kolumbo...
TCTTAGTCAACGGATCTTTCTTATCACCTCTTACTGTTCTTATATAGTAGGGGTTGTGGCGAGCATGTATACCAGACGCAGCATCTGTTAATTGTGATACTGTACCAGAAGGTTTAACACATGTTGTTGCAACAGACTGATTAATACCTATCTTCTTTGAGAATTCTTTGTTAGTTTCTACAACTATCTCACGCAACTCTGTTAGAAGATTAGCTAAATCTCCTTCTGCACCATTGGTAAGAGGGGAATCCATAATACCTGTGAGGGACACACCAAGTAGGCGTTCCTCTTCACAGTTCTTTCTCCATTGAGAAGATACATACTTAAAGTTAACAAGCGTACTCTGTAAGGTTCCTAGAAGGGCAGCAAGACGGGCCTTTTTCTTTAATGTGTCTGGTGTATCTGTGACCCTTACTACTACCTCTGAAAGATTACAGAACTCTCTGTCTCGTAGAATGATTTCAGAACAAGGATTTGTACCAAATTCATGGTTTACATCCCTTCTACCATTCCTTTCTGCCATCTTGACAGCACTTTCACGGTTAAATATACCACGTTCACCTGACTTAGAATCATAAAGAGCCTTCCATTCATCCATGAATACACCAATATCAGGTTTCTCTGAATAACATGCACTGTTATTTGCAAGGGCACGTTGGGGATTGTTATCCCACCACTGTCCATGTTTAGCAGCCCGCATACGGTCATCAGATAGATTAGAGAGGGAGATGAGTGCAGAACGGCGTACTCCACCTACCACTACAATCTCTGCAATCTTACATACTATATCATGACACTCAATAGAAGATAACTTACGTCCATTTGCGTTCTTAAAAATGTTAACGGTAAAATTAAATAGAGACTCAAGTGGTTCTGGTCCACTTGCACGACCACCAAACGTCTTGAGGGGAGCACCAGCAGGACGCACTTTAGACGTATCCCACTTAGGGATCTGTCCAATATATAACATCCCTACCATTTCCTTAAATGCTTTTGCCCATCCAAGTTTACTATCTGCAACGCTAATTACTGTATCTGTTTCATGAAATTCCTCAGCAACACTAGGCATTTGCGAAACAAATTGACGTTCTACACTGAAACCAACACCAGTTCCATTCATAAGTATATAAAGAATTTCATCAAATGATTGTGGACGATTAATTGCAACGTATGAACAATTATATCCAGCGATATTCTCTCGTTTTAATGCTTCTCCAGCTGTCATAATGCAACGCATGGAAGGCATAACTTTTAGATCTAAAACCGCTTCCTCTAATTCTTTTCGTACATCTTTCGGTAATTTATATTTGTGCATCTCCATGAGATGTTCATCAAAAAAATTAAAGTATCTTCCTACTGTTTCTGACCAAGTCTCACGGCGACCTTCTTCAGGCAACCATCGTGAGTATCTTGATAGATGAATAAATTCTTGATAGGGTGTTGGTAGGTAATTGTTACCGTTTAGTTCAGACATTTATCTTTCTCCATTCTGCAAACCTTAGTTTCGCTTCAGCGGCACTAAAGGTATTTTGTTTTATAATTTCTTGCGTATTTTCTCTAGTCATACCTGACAATATCATATCATTAATATCTTTTTCTTTCACACTATCCGGCCACAGAACCACCTTTCGTCCCTTGTCTATCATCTTCTCTATCTGTTTGACAATTTCAGCATTTCTTGGCTCATTGTCAAACACTATCGTCAACTGACCATTGGGGATAAGTCTACCACCTATACTCAATGGTTTAGAAAAATCAGAACCACCAACTGCAATGCAGTTCTCTAAAAATAAACTGTCAAGTGGTCCTTCAACAACTAAAATATCCTTTCCGTTATCTATACGATCTAATCCAAAGATTTTATCGTGTTCACTATCAAGACGTATGGTAATGTACTTAGGTTGTTCATTACCAAATGATCTGCCTTGATAAGCAAAAACTTCACCTTCTTCATCACGAAAAGGAATCACAAGTCGAGGATGATCCCCTTCTGTTGAAGGGAACTTATTCGGGACTAGTGTGTTCGTGAATTTGTAAAATGAATTACAGAGATATAAGTCGGCAAGAGATTCCAGAGGTAGTTGTCGTTTGAGAATAATTTGTTTCGCTGGGTGGTCCTCTGGTAATTTTGAAATGGGTTCAAGAGAATCGAGTACACCCCTTTTACGAAACTTTGGTTCATTGAATTCAAACTCCGGCTCTGGCGTCTGCTGTTTTGCGCCACTCTTATATCGTTCTAGTATATAGTCATCGTAAGTTTTTGAGTCTACATACTTGATAAGGTTTGCAAGATTAGTACCAACACCACAATTATGACACTTGTAGAATAGATCATTCTTCTTACGGTATACAAAGCCTCTAGCCTTAGTACGGGACTTCTTAGAGTCTCCACAGTAAGGACAACGGAAATTCCATAGAAAATCACCCTTCTTCTTGAATTGAGGAAGGGAACTTTGGATAAGATTTAGGTATTTTATGTCGATGTATGAATTCATATGATGTAGTATATAACATCATACAAGCATTGTCAAGTCCCAAAAGTTACAAACTTTTGTAGCATAAACCCTGCTACTATACTACCACCTATGATAACATAGCGCCATTTCTCAAGTACACCGACACGATTTTGAATATCATCACGAATTTTCTGTATCTCTTTATTTTGTTGTGCATGTTGTTCTGCGGCCGCAGTCATAATTTCTTTAGTATTAGTAGTAACCCTAGAATGAAGTTCATCTATTTTAACTAGAAGTTCACCTCTGCGAATTTCTATTTTCTGTTCTGCTTCAAAAATTGCTTCTTCTTGTCTTGCAATTTTTTCTTCATGAACAGCAAGCATACGATGAATAGAGTTGGAAACGTCAGTTAACTTCTCGATTGCAACGTCTAATCTTTCATGTATTTTTCTTTGGTCATGTAACTCTTTTTTAAGAAGTTCAACCTCTGTTTCCAACTCTGGCATGATTAATCCTCAGATTTCAAAAGTGTTATAACACCCCATGCAATTGCACCCATAGCTGCGTACTTTGCAAAAGGTCCTAAAAATAAAACAACCAAACCTACGGCGATCATTGCACCACCGTCCCATGATGTACGTTCACAAAATCTGTCTTTAATCCATCCCATTTTACTCTCCTTTAGATGAAGTTATTTTCCATCGTCTGACTTATATGTATCCATATCATCTAAACGTGCTTCCAACTCATCCAACTTCTTAGAGATGTTAGGATATTTTGTCCGCCACTTATCTTCATCCTGTAATATCTTAACACCTAGTTTGTCTGCTGACCAAGTCGCAATCTGATCTACTTTATTGTAGAACCAGCGACCCATCTTTGTGTCTGCAAACCAACTATCTGCTGCACTACCAAGAATACTCCCGGCAATACTTGAAACTAACCAGAACCACATTATTCTGGAGCACTAATACAACAAGGACAAGGATCGTCCTCTGTACAGTTACAAGGGTCACAATCGCATAACGGATTTTCACACTCTGTATTATTACAATCTACACCTACCATGTTACTCTCCTAGCGTTTACCTTGTCCTCTATATTTTTTATATGAACGCCTTCTTGATTTGTTCATAGAGGATGTTTTAATCATACTATCATTACCACCTTGACTTGTTTTCTTAGGTGGTTTTTGGTTATAAAGATTTACACTTCCCTTTGCCATAATTATACCTTTGCACTAGCAGGCCATCTGCCAAACATACGAACTGAATAATAGGCAGAATGTATTTTGAACTTTGCAACCTTTGGTTCTGCTGATTGCATACCCAATAAGAAGATTCTATCAGACAATGCTCGTGCCTTTTTCCATGTTTCTTTATCCATATCCTCTGAATTATAGTACTCTCGTAGCACTGCATAAAGATGGTCATGGATAACTGCAGCTCTTGCTACATCCCAAGGTGCAATAACATTCCAGACTATCCTTGGAACAGATGCTAAGTCCGTTACCATACCTTTTTTACAGGTAACTCTACCTGATGCTGCAATGTTTGCACCAACTTCTTTAAGACAATCTATTTCTGCATCAGTTAAGTCTTCTGTAATAAAAGATAGCCCCTTCTCTAATACCCAAGTCTTAGGCGGTGTAAATTCTGCACTGATTTTACCATTAAATTTTCCCATTATTTTTTATCCTTCTTCTTTTCTTCTTCTTTTTGTTTGGGTGTCACCGCCTTCTCATAATATACTATAATTTCTCCCTGCTGCTGTATGTATCGTTTAATTTCAGCCATGTTCAGTGCAAGAGTTTCGTAGTCCCTTACACTCAAAACATATCCTACTAAGTCACCATTCTCTTTCGTAAACCTTTGTTTAAAGTCTGGAAAGTTTTGTTCAGTGACAACATAGAAATATATATCATTCAAGTCTACTGGCCGTGGACGATTCTGTGTAGGAATCTTCCTTTCAACCTCGACTGTTTTTACTTCAACTGGAAGTATCTCTCTCCAACTACTGCACCCGCTTGACAGGAGCAGTAATGGGATCAGGCTTAGCACCAGTAAGTTTTTCCAGTGATTCAAATAACCTTTTTGTTCCATTGTTTATCTTCTTCTCTACCAACCCTGGCTTCTGCATAGACAGTTTTTGAAGGTTGTGTTTACGCAACTTTCCTATAAGTTTATTCTTATAGTCATTTGCTTGTTCTAATTTAGTTTGTAGTTCCTTATTTAGTGACTCAAACTTCTCTCTATCAGCGATTAATGCGTTGATGGTATTATCTTGTGCTTGCTTTGCAACCATCATCTTTGCATTGTTCTCTGTAAGAATACCCATACGTTCTTGTGTATCTTTGTAGTAGTAATATCCGCCGTAACAAACACCACCGACTAATCCTATTACCACTATTAATATATATATCTTTATCATGCTCCCGCTCCGTGTACAGTTTTAAGTGTTGTTCCACTAGAATTTTTAACCAGTAATGTTGAAAGTGATTTAAGTTGGGCAGAACCAATTGCATCATCTGCCATTTTTGCTTCCGTAACTTGATCGTCAGCTATATGTGCTGTATCAATACTTCCATCGGTATAGTGTTCACTATTTATAGAGTCATCAGCAATCTTTGCACCTGTTACTGCATCGGCATTAATCATACTGGTTTCTACTGCATTTGCTTGAATGGTTGAAGTACCAGTTACATTTGCTGAACCATTAAAAGAAGCAGAAGTCCATACAACATCTCCTGTCATACCAATAGTTCTGCCTGTTGTTAAAGTTGCGGCACTACCTGTTGTATCTTGGTTTAAAGTTCCCACAACCAAATCTATTGTACCGTCACCATCTTCATACGATACGGTAATACCAGTTTCAGTATTAGAACTAAACATAGCACCAACTGTATCTTGTACAACTTCAGTTAAATCTATGTTTGCAGTCCCATCGAAACTAACACCATGAATAGTTCTTGCACTAGCGAGTGCGGTAGCGGTTGCAGCAAGGGCTACAGCGATATTTGCTGTACCATCGAAGGAAGTTCCACCAATAGTTCTTGCGGTTTCAAGAGCGGTAGCAGTCGCTGCATTACCAGTTGTATCTTGGTTTAGAGTTCCTACTACAACGTCTATAGTCCCGTCACCGTCCTGATAAGTTACAGTCACACCTGTTTCTGTGTTGGAACTAAACATAGCACCCACTGTATCTTGCACAACTTCTGTGAGGTCTATATTAGCAGTACCGTCAAAACTCACACCATGAATGGTTCTTGCACTAGCAAGAGCAGTTGCGGTTGCAGAAAGTGCTACTGCGATATTAGCAGTACCATCAAAACTTGTTCCTCCAATTGTTCGAGCAGTTTCAAGTGCGGTGGCAGTAGCTGCATTACCTGTAATATCACTAGAAGTTAGAGCAACCGTACCCGTTACATTTGGCAACGTAATAGTACGGTCAGCAGTTGGATCTGTAACTGTTAGTGTTGTTTCATGTGCATCAGCAGTTGCACCTTCAAATATAATCGCATTAGATGCTTGCATTGTAACAGTATCAACTGTTGTGGTTGTACCCGCTACAGTAAGTTTGGGAACAAGTAATTCACCTGTACTTGGATTGTATCGCAACGCACCAGTATCATCTAACAATGCATTAGATTCATTATGGAAGACTACAGGGAAGTTTGTATTTGCAGTACTGTCTGTAACTGTAACCGTAGTCGCTAAAGTAGCAGTATCAGCATTACCAGTTGTATCTTGGTTAAGAGTCCCAACTACTAAATCAATAGTGCCGTCACCATCTTCATATGACACTGTGATACCTGTCTCTGTATTACTAGAGAACATTGCACCGACAGTATCCTGTACTACTTCGGTAAGATCAATATTGGCAGTACCATCAAAAGATACACCGTGAATAGTACGAGCAGTTTCTAATGCAGTTGCAGTAGCCGCATTTCCTGTAGTGTCTTGATTAAGTGTTCCAATTGTAAAATCTAATGTACCATCACCATCTTGATATGCTACTGTAATACCTGTTTCGGTATTCGATGTAACCATAGCACCAATAACATCTTGAATTTGTTCATCTGAAACAGTTGATGCAGAACCAATAAATTTACCATCAGATGCACGATACTTAAAGAAATATCCATCAGTTCTTGCAGACGCATCAACATCATCCATGTACTTTAAAAGTACTTCACCACCACCAGCAGTAGTTGCCATCATATTCGGTAAACTACGTTTTAATTGTGTAAGTTCTTCTGATAGAGATTGAACAATTGTCATCTCTTCTGGTAGAATATGTCCTTCACCTGTAATCTGTCCAGCAAAATCGAGAGGTGTTTTTGGATCTGGTTCTACTGGTTCCTGCCATCTAAGGAAAGGATCGTGTATCAAATCTGCCGCAACTTGTTCTGTCTCATTGAACGCATCATTTACTTCTATGAGAGATTGTATTACATCTTTTTCTTTCTCTGCAATCTTATCCCGTTCAGACTCAATTCTAATATCTTCTGACAACCCACGCAACTGTTCATCGAACTCCAAGGCTTCCTTACTAAAGAAATTCTCTTTGTTCATATGTTTATACAGCTCTTCTCCTAATTGATTACCGACTTTATAATCAGAAACATAGTGCCACCCTGCTTGAACTCTTCCCCATCCACACTTTTTAGCGGCGGACATTAATCCTACTTTATGATCAGGGAACTTACCAGCAACATAGTTTGCAATTAACACAGACTGTGCAGCGTGTCCACTAGGATATGCTGGTGTCTTATTAGTTTTACTATTGAGTGGTCGAATACTTTCATCTACCAACCAAGGACGTTTACGATTAAACTTTTCCTTGAAGTGCATAATAACTTTAGTTGATTCTTCTGCTAACTGTTCAAACTCACCAATATGAAACTGCAAATTTTCTTTTTCACAATACTCCTGTATTGCATGGAAAGGAACTTCATCATGTTTATCAATAGACTCTACATCATTGGCAGTTCTTGTAGAGATTGCATCCTTGATTTTTTTAATTTCTGTATAATCATTTCTAGGGGGTGGTGGCAGAGTAATTTTCTCATACACATCCTTTTCAAAGAACTCATGCTTCTCATTAATATATTGTTCAAACGAGAATTTTTGATTAGATGTTTTGAAGCCCTTCTTTCTCATCACAGTTTTTGCGACAAGTTCTAATTGATCCCCTTTAGGTTCTAGTACAAATGGCATGTTGATATCTGTACGCATATCATTGATAACCGCTTGTGCAGCAGGTCCTAACTTAGATATCGTTCTACCGTATTTTTTGTATGATTGTTTGAATAACCTTGTAAGTTCAGCAGGAGTAATCTGTCTCTTGTTTCGTGCGTCATTTACACGATCAAGGAAGTGTCTCGTAAACTCTACATCAATACCAACTTTTGCAAACAATCTATCTGCATACTTCTCAATATCATTTAATTGATTGAGAGTGATATCGTCATAGGATTTGTAGTTAACTGCTTCTATGGTTATATTTGATTTTGTACCAACGAAATGTGGTACTGTGGGTTGGGTTTGGACTTCAACAAAGCCTGCATGTTCAAGAATATCTAAATCATCAGGGTTCTCTAAAATACCCTCATTACTCAAATCTTCCTTTAACTTTGTCCGTTCAATTGATTTACGATGCGACCTAAAGCTTTTCATCTGCCGAAAACTCTCTCATAGGTTGGAGTACAGATTCAGCATATTCACTTTTTTTCTTTTCCATACGAGCAAGACGCTTTTCTCTTGAACCCTCTAATTTTTTTCTATGTTTTCTATAGGCCTTTGTTCGTCCATCAATTAAAGTTTCTTTCTTTTTCTTCTTCATCATGGCATCAGGAGGCATAGAAACTCCACCACCCGCTACAGCATTAGCAGGGGCATCTTCTTCTATATCCTGTCCAGTGTAAGGACTTACTTCTTTCCAATTAGGCATCTTTAATATCCTCCAAACTTACATATATTTTTTCTTTTGTTTTAAGGTGTACTACAGGAAAAATTTCAACTCCTAAAACTGTATCTATAGGGGGCTCATCATCAAATACTTCTACCTTATCACCCCTTTTAGCAGACAGCTCTTCTTCTTCTTTATTCAAAATATCATTGACAAGAATATATGATCCTTTAGGAAGTATTTCCCCAAACCCAATGACGTTCTCAGAAATAGTATTGTCTAATTCAATACCTTCTTCTTTGAGGTACTTCATAAATTCCTTTTCAAACATATCTGGATCATCTACTGATTCCTTAAAGGTATCTTTGAGTAAAAATAACGCCGCCGCATATGTACCCACCTTAGTCCTAAGTCCAGGCACCTTTCCAAATAATTTTTTGATATTGAAAACGAGTTTATGTAGTACTGTATAGGAGTTCTTTTCATCAATGGTACTTAATTCATCAGGTTTCTTTGTCTTGGGATTAACAACACGATTACCATCTTTATCAATAACGCCTAACTTAAATGCATCCGTTTTCTCAAATGGAGTAGTGAGAAGTCGTATGAATCTGTATGTTACAAATAGGTCTATCGCTCTTCCCATTACAGTTTCCTTAATTCTGATAACACGAACTCATTATGGGTTATATCTGATAGTTCGTTTTCTCGTAGCATATTTAGATATAACAAAAAAGACTTGAGTGTTCCCCAATATTCCCTCTGTATCTTAAACAAAAGAAGGGTCACGCAAGCCTCTGTACCAAATAAATTCTTAGTTATAATGATATGATTCAATAACAAACGCTCCTTTAATATATCAGTGTCATGATATTTTCTCAAGAGCCTCTTGATATACTTAAAGCGTTTCATATCATCATAAAATTCTTTTTCACCTTCACATTGAGGATTGTTATAATGCTTGATAGCAAACATTGTAACATTTTCGCTCGTTATTGTTTCATACATTACTTAATGCTAGCAGTCAACCTACAAGAATTATCCTCATTCATTTCATAGTTAAGAACTAGGGCAAGTCCACCTTCTTTCTGGTGAGAAATTCCATCATCATCTACAAATTCATCATATGGTGTGTCTACATCTTTTCCAAAACGTCCACCGAAAAGTGTAAGAGGCAATTCAAAGGAACCACTTTGTCCTTCCATAACGGGTACACTGTCAAAAGTCAACCCAATTTTAGAAAGTGATTCACGCAACTTACGAACTGCTTGTTCTGGAATCACATAACTACCAGCAATAGTACCTACCCATGCATTAAGTTTCCTAAGAACTTCTGGATCACTATAGGAACTTGTGTTGATATTTTTATCAACTGCAAGTTCTTGGTGTGAAGTTCCTGCTACTTCATTTATTTTTTGCTTAAAGGTTTTCATTTTCTTCTTCCTCTGGAACATCCAATAGGCGTTCCTCTAGTACTTCAACCTTCTTTTTATTTTGTTTCGTTGCAAGAGGGGTCGGATCTTTCACTGCTGGAACTTCAGCAAGCATAACCTTTCCACCGGCACCGATTTTTACACCATCATCTCTGGCCATTTTTGTCTCTCCTTCTTGGGGGATCGGGGGGAAATTAATCCCCCCTAACTCCTATTAGTCGTCAGAAATCTCTACGATACCCCAATTGGCACCAACATTAACAGCGGCGATAGCAGCCCAAGCTGTACCTGTCCACATCAATGTAACACTGTCACCATCATTAACAAAGTCAATGTTGGTATAACCAAGAGGCGAAGCGGGTGTAAGTTCAGCAGAACCACCATCCGTATCGTTAATAATTACTTTAATCTGTCCAATAACCGTACCGTTTGCAAGAGTACAAGCAGTCGCAGTACCAGCAGTCTCCAACAGAGTTAGAGCGTGTGTAATCGAAAACGCAGTTGTAGTTGCGTCCGAAATATTTTCATACGAGTTAGAAAACCCGATAAAGGAAGGAAGGTTATTAATAAAGTTCGTAACCGATACCTTCTTGTTGATTGGTGTACCCGTTGGGTCATCAATCACATGCAGTAAATCTGCACCAGCAATACCTGTCGAAAGATCAGTTAGAGCTGTAATCTTTTTGTCCGCCATTTGGCTTCTCCTATGTTAACCCTACTATGTAGGGAATCCTACTGATGGTATGAACGCATCATCCATCATCACCATTATCATCCTCAAAACTTTTGAGAAATTCATTACACTGTTGCATTGCACCGTTAAGCGCCTGTAACAAATTCTCATTCTCTTGTAAAGCGTTTTTAATATCACCGATACGAGTCTGCACTTGTTTTGCATCCTCCATCAATGTTTTTTGTCGCTCAATAATATCTTCTTTACTTAATGCCATTTCAAATCACTCCTTATAATTTAGCATGTTAATTTTATTTATGCAGTAACAGTAACCGTTCCACAAGCAGTTCCTTGTGCAGCAGTAATTACAAGTTCAGCATTTCCAGCACCAATAGTATCAACCATTGTACCACTGTTCAGTGCAACACTTTGAGCTGCTACTGACAATACGTCATCAGCGTTCGTTGCGGCGTTTGCAGCAGCAATCGCAAGTGTAAATACAAGTTCATTAGAACCCGAACCAGATGCATACGACAGTGAGTGTGGGCCACGACCCGAACCCGAACCAGCGTTACTATTCGTAACAGCAAGTGTCGGTGTTCCACCAGACGTTGTTACTGTAACTGCTTCGTTGTATCGAACTGTAACACTCAGCGTAAATCCTTCAGATTTATCTGCTGTAGATGTATTCCAATCAACACTAGCAATTGTTGCTTGTCCGATAGATGTAGCAAGTCCACCGATTGCAACTAGAACTTCCCGTTGTGCAGAAGTATTGTCGTTTCCTGTCATAGAAGAACCAGCTTCTATTTCCCAGCCACGGGTCGTTGCTGATACTTCTTTCTTTTCTGCTGTAGTCAGCCATTTCGGTGCTGCTTCATCAGCATCTGTAGCTCCCCATAGTCCCATTTTCTTTCTCCTTTATTCTTGCAAGAATAGTTTGTTCTTCTTATTTATAACTATTTATAACCTAATTTCTTTAATTCGTTGATAGTTCTAGAAACATCAGTATGATGAACTCCAATACCACCTTTTGCTTCCCACTCGTTTATATTCTTTATGTAGTCATCAATCAATACGTTTGGTTTTCCACCCGACATAGCATACTTTTGTTTCTGTGAACGCATCACCAGATTGATATTTGGTTTCTTAAACTTGGTATGCTTTGCTAACCACTTCAATTTCCCATTTTTGGAGTTGGGATCTTTACCAGAATATGCAGATAGAACATGAGGATCATAACGTGCAATGAACTGATAAAGACGTTTTGCTCCAGGCATCCACTCAAGGTTTACCCAAAAGTTTTTGGTATTATTAATCTTTCCCCACTTTGCATCCTTATCTCTATTTGCAACGAAACCATCTCCGCCGACTGCAGCATCAGCACCCTTCATAAAGTTGACGAGTACCATATCTAAGTCGCAATAGATTTTAGGCAACTCTTCTTTAGAGGCCTCCATCAACTCCTGTAAAGTCTTCATTTACTTTTTCCGTTCTTTAATCTCTGGCTTTACATCAATTACTGCGGCGGGTTTACCTGTATCTGTCTTTGCTTTCTTACCCTTAATCTTCTTCTCATCTTCTTCTTCATCATGGTCAGGAGTATGAGCTTCACCCCAAACCTGATGTAGACGTTCACGCATAGATTGAACTGTGAAGTAGGAAGCTTCTGCATACTGGTCTGCGGCTTCTTCTTCAACTTCTTCTTTCTTATCTTTAGGTTTCTTTTTGAAACCTTTCAAAGCATCTTTACCACCTGTTGCAAGACGTTTCATTCCACCTTCATCAAGTTCAGCTTCTTCTACTGCGAAATAACCCTTCTTCTTATACACTGGCCAATCCGATTTGTCAATGACTTTTACACCACTGGTTTTAGTCTTCACCATCATCTCTTTTTTCTTGTCTTTCAACTGACGGGCTTCTGTTGCAACCGCTTTGGAAACTGCTTTCCTACGTTTGTGTAGGTACTTATCAGACGAATCAGTATCACCGTCATTGTCAATATCTTTGTCCTTACGGTCTTTAAACTTCTTCTTAACCGCTTTAGGTTGAACTGCATCAAGTCCTTCACCATCGTCAGACTTGTCGTTCTTGTTTGTTTCTGTAACTGCGGCAGCTTGTTTCCACACATCTAGCACGGATGACTCAAGCGTACCACCTTTTGTATCAAGGTATTTTTTACCCATTTTTTCTCTCCTGTATCTTGGTGTCAATCCTGTCTAGAATTGTCTCTTTGTGAGTCTTTGGAAGTTCATAATTCTCTTTAAGTGCAGCGAGCATATCCTTGTATGACTTTGCAACTTTCTGCTGAAACTTCAATTTATCAGTAGACCTTCTCATTCCCATATATTTCTTAATTACTTCTACTGCAACCTTATATGGTACTTTGTTCTTTTTCTTATCAAGGAATTCTATATCAGACTTTCCTTTGGTATCAATAGTTTTCTTTAACTGTTGCAAAATATTCTTGTTGGCAGCTTTACGATCATCCTTGGTTGCACGAACATCATCTTCATCATCTTTCCTGTCCAGTTCACCAGACTTTTTCATATCACGGTATGCATCCCTACGAGCACCTTCCATCGGTGTTAGAGTTTCAAGGTACTTACGGTATTCGTCTGTACCAATTTCCCATGCTTCTTTAATACCAAGGATATCTTTTGGTTCTTTGAACGAGACTTGTCCCTTTTTACCCTTTACATTCATGAAGAATACACCGGCACCCCTGTCATAGTCACCACTAGAAATAACCTTACCACCTTTCATCAACTTGATTTCACCACCATCGTTGACTACTTCTTTACCCATACCTTTTGCAAGACTGATTACCTTCTCATCAAGTTCAACTTCTTCTTTCTTAAAACTTACAACTGAAGCTCCCATATCACCTTGAGCAAAACCTACCTTATTGTTTCTCTTATAAAGGAAATATTTCACACCGCCGGGATTTTTAGTGCTTTTCAATGTAACCTTTTCTACCTTACCCTTGGCAACTTTATTTTTAGCTGTTACGGCAAATGTTCCTTTACCAGATGACATAGCAGATTTATATTCTACGGTTACGGTATCACCTTTCTTTAGAGCATCAAAATCTTTTACACTTACTTCTTCATCAAGTTCAACTTCTTCACCGATACCAAGTTTGTCAGCACTCTTAATTGCTTTCATGATGCCTCTAGGGTCAGTAACTTTTTGACCAGTTTTAAGAAGAGCATATTGAATCTTAAATCCTTCCTTCTCTGCTTTCTTAACAGCAGAAGCACCAACAACACTCTTCATTGTTGGACCCTTTTTCATAACGATGACATCTGACTTCTGCTTGTTTGGTGATATTTCTTTAAGTTTCTTGACTAATTTCTTATCACCCTTTTTCTCTGCACGATCAATATCGTCTTGAGTTGCAGCACGGCGTCCATCATCAGCTGGAGTGTTACCTTTAATCTTTGCAAGTTGCTCATCAACTTCAACTTCTTCACCCATATTAAGTTTAATACCAAGAATTTTTTCTGCTTCCGCTTTACCCAAACCTTTTGCCATTGCAACGGCAATTCTTTCTTTTGGTACAGTGTCCATCTTCATTACTATCTGTTTAACAACTTTCATATTATTTGCTTCGATATGATCTCTCGCCGCAGCATAATCTTGTCTGTCTGGATCACCCGGCTTAATCATTTTTTGTAGAAGGTCAGCAGTCTTGATAAGTTTATTCTTCATACCGCCTTCATCAAGTTCA
>Ga0114933_10003920_pt1 | contig 14201 bp, 17 predicted proteins | sample 4SBtaG_FD_89691 | JGI IMG/M metagenome (GOLD analysis project Ga0114933, IMG submission 89691) | Deep subsurface microbial communities from Kolumbo volcano to uncover new lineages of life (NeLLi) - 4SBTROV12_W25 metaG | ecosystem: Environmental > Aquatic > Marine > Volcanic | place: Kolumbo...
ATTGCTAAAGGCGGAGCTGACTACTTTTTAGCAAAAGGAGTTAATATTCCACCAAATTCTGCTATTGAATTAATTCAAGGTGGCGCTAAGATTGTTTTACAAAGTGGCGATACATTAGAAGCAGTTTCAGATACAGCTAGTAGCTTAGATGTAACTCTTTCTTATATTGACACAATTAGTTCGTAGGAGGAATTATGACAGCAGTAATAAATGGCATTCAATATATTGGTGGCCAAACATCGGCAAACGAATTTATAAACAATCAAGCAGGTACTATTGATGGTACACAAACTGTTGAGAACGGAGTTCTTGCAGGTCCAATTACTATACCTGGAACGATAACAGTAACAGGAGTATTAGTCATTGTCTAAAATAGAAGTAAATACAGTCGACGTACAATGTGGATCTACATTAACTTTAGGTTCATCAGGTAAAACAGTAACACTTGCATGTGGTGCGTCTCAGTCAGGATTTGGTAGATCAGGTTCTGTAAACTGGTGTTCTACTATTTATACTAACAGTCCAGGAACAGTAACAGCAACTAGTGGTAAAGGATTTTTTTTAAACACAACTTCAGGAGCAATAACAATTAATTTACCTTCTTCACCTACAGTAGGAGATATTGTTGCAATAAAAGATTACGCAAACACTTTTGATTCAAATGCAGTAACAGTTGGCAGAGGTGGGTCTAAAATAGCAGGTTTATGTATTGATGCTACTTTAGGAACAGAGGGAGAATCAGTAACTCTAATTTACGCTGATTCAACACAAGGTTGGTTAAATGTTAACACAGATTCAACAATTCAAGGATCTACTCACGTTGTTGCTACGGGTGGAACAATAACAACTTCAGGAGATTACAAAATTCATACATTTACAGCTTCAGGATGTTTTCAAGTAACTGCTGCAGGAACTCCATCAGGTTCAAATAAAATTTCATATTTAGTAGTAGCAGGTGGTGGTGGCGGTTCTAACGATGGTGGTGGAGGCGGTGGCGCTGGTGGATTTAGAGAAGGTAAATGTTCAAGTGATCCATATACAGATAGTCCTTTAGATGCAGGTGCAGGTTTATGTGCTGCAATAGGAACTTTTCCAATTACAGTAGGAGCAGGTGGTGCAAAGGGAACACCAGCACCAGTAATTTCTGCACAAGGAGGTTCTTCAATTTTTTCAACAATAACATCAGCAGGTGGTGGTAGAGGTGGAGGAGGAAGCACAGGCACTCCTTGTGGAGTTGGAGGAGCTGGTGGATCAGGTGGAGGTGCTAGATCAAATAAAGGAGCACCTGGTGGTGCAGGAAATACACCGCCTGTAAGTCCATCTCAAGGTTTTCCTGGAGGAGCATCAAATCCTGGAACTCCACCTTTTTCTAATTGGTCAGGAGCTGGCGGTGGTGGAGCAACTACAGCAGGAGCAGATTTTACAGCAGCAACTCCAAGCGGAGTTGGTGGTACAGGAGCAACGACATCAATTACAGCAAGTCCAGTAGTATACGCAGGTGGTGGAGGTGGAGGAGCTAACAATCCAGGAAACTCACCTAATGGTGCAGCTGGTGGACCAGGCGGCGGAGGTGCTGGTGGACCATCCCCAGGAGGAGCAGGAACAAATGGAACAACTAATCTAGGTGGTGGTGGAGGTGGAGGATCGTGTGCAGCTCCATCAGGCGGAGGAGTAGGAGGCTCTGGTATAGTAGTTTTAAGATATAAATTTCAAAATTAATTATGAGTAAAATTAAAGTAAACGAAATAGAAAACAGAACGGGTAGCACACTTACATTAGGTAAATGTGGTTCGTCTGTTAATTTAGCAACAGGCGCTACTCAAAGTGGGTTTGGAAGATCAGGTTCAGTCGATTGGTGTACCACTGCTAAAACATCACCGCTTACTGGTGTTAGTGGTAAGGGTTATTTTATAAACACAACAGGTGGAGCAGTAACAGTAACTTTGCCAGCTTCTCCTTCAGCAGGAGATATTGTGTCAATAGCAGATTATGCAGGAACAGCAGGTAGTAATAAAATTACAATTGGAAGAAACAGTTCAAAATTTGAAGGTGGTTGCACTGATGGTGCTATTAATGAGAATAGAGAAGCAATAACATTAATTTATGTAGATGGCACTCAAGGTTGGGTTGCAGTAAGTGATAACACAGAAGTAAAAACTAACAAAGAATATGTAACAGCAACTGGTGGTACTGTTATTACTTCTGGAGATCATAAAACACACATTTTTACAGGTACTAGTGCTCTTTGTGTTTCTTCTGCTGGTAATGCAGCAGGTTCAAACACAGTAGACTATTTTGTTATAGGAGGTGGTGGTTCAGCTGCAGGTTTTTATTTTGGTGGCGGTGGTGGAGCTGGAGGATTTAGAATGTCTAATAGTTTAAGTTTACCAGCACCAACAATTTCACCTTTAGCAAGTCCAACAGGTTCACCTGTTTCAGTACAATCTTATCCAGTTACAATTGGTGGTGGTTCAACGGCTCCTAATAATGGAAGTACTTCTCCCACTGTAGGAACAAGTGGAAACGTGTCTACATTTTCATCAATTACTTCTGCCGGAGGTGGTGGAGGAGGAAATGAAGATAATGATGCTGTCGCTGGTGCTTCAGGTGGTGGTTCAGGAGGTTATAATACTCCAAGTCCAAGAGGTCCAGGAGGGGCAGGTAATACTCCCCCAGTTAGTCCTCCTCAAGGTAATACAGGTGGCGCAGGAGGTGGTGGCAGTGTTCCAACTGGTTCAGCCTACGGAGCAGGTGGAGGCGGTGGAGGCGCAGTAGGAGTAGGTTCAAGACCAGGATTAGGAACAGGTGGAGCAGGTTCTTATGTGAGTGATGACTTTTTTGGTCCAACAGCTCCAAGTTATGGAACTCCAGGACCAGTTAGTAATACAAGATATTTTTCAGGTGGTGGCGGAGGAGGTTTAGGCCCAGGTGGACCAACATGTGGTGATGTTCCAGGAGGTATTGCATTAGGTGGTTCAGGTGGAGGTGCAAATGGAAGAGGTCCAGCAAATAGTCCAACATATGCAGGATTTGCAGGAACAGCTAATACTGGTGGTGGCGGAGGTGGAACTGGTAATAATTCACCTGCTTCAAATGGAGGAAAAGGTGGAACAGGTGGTTCAGGTTTTATTGCGATAAGATATAAATTTCAAAATTAAGTAAATTATGACAAGTACAATTAAAGTAAATAAAATAGAAAAAGAAAGTGGATCAACACTTACATTAGGTGGACCAAGTACGGCAGTAACTTTAGCTTGTGGTGCTACACAAACTGGATTTGGTAGAACAGGAACTGTTGATTGGTGCACGACTGCCAAGACTTCACCTTTAACAGTCGCTTCAGGCAATGGTTATTTTATGAATACAACTGGCGGACAAATTACAGTTACACTTCCTAGTTCACCATCCGCTGGAGATATTGTAGCGTTTAAAGACTACGCAAACACTTGGGCTTGTAATTCTGTAAAACTAGCTAGAAATGGATCAAAGATTAATGGAACTTGCCTTTGTGCCACTCTTAACACCGAATCACAATCAGTTACTTTAATTTATGTAGATGGTACAAAAGGCTGGCAAGATATTCACGACTCAACTTCTAATGTTACTGGTTCTAGTTTTATTGCAGCAACAGGAGGAAATACCACTATTACTTGTGGAAATTTTAAAACTCATATTTTTACAGCAAATGGATGTTTTCAAGTAACAGCTGTTGGTAATCCTGGTGGATCAACTACAGTGGAATATTTAGTAGTTGCTGGTGGTGGCGGCGGTGGAGATGGTTCAGGTTCAGGTGGTGGTGGTGCTGGTGGTTTTAGAACTACTTTTCCAAATCCAGCTACAGCTGGTTTTCCTGTATCAGTACAAACTTATCCTATTACAGTAGGTGCTGGTGGAGCAGAATCTACTTCGCCAACAGCAAGAGGGTCATCAGGTAACGTTTCAACTTTTAGTTCAATAACATCAGCAGGTGGTGGTGGTGGGGGTTCAGAAAATCCTTGTATACCTAATGTAAGAAATGGTGGACCAGGAGGTGCAGGCGGTGGAGCTGTGCATGCACCAGGAGGTGGGGGTACAGGTAATACGCCTCCAGTGAGTCCTCCTCAAGGTCAAAATGGTGGAAATGGTGGAGGCTCTTATTCAGGAGGAGGCGGTGGTGGTGCAGCTGTAGCAGGTTTTGAAGGTAAACCATCAGCACCAGGTGCTGGCGGAGACGGATCACCAATAGCAACAACTTTTTTTGGACCGACATCTCCAAGTTATGGAACAACAGGACCAGCTCCAGGAAGATATTTTTCAGGTGGAGGCGGAGGTGGAACTCAACCACCAGCAGGTGATTCATCTACTCAACCCGGAGGAGCAGGTGGTGGTGGAAATGGTGCTATATGGCCATCGACAGCAGCTACTGCAGCTACAGTGAATAGTGGCGGTGGAGGAGGCGGAGGTATATCATCTCCTACTCAACCTAATGGAACAGGAGCATCAGGATTTGTAGCAATAAGATATAAATTTCAATAGTTGAATGATAATTAAAAATAACATATAAGGAGAACATTATGGCACATTATGCAAAATTAGGAATAAATAGTAAAGTTATCGGCGTTGAAGTCGTAGCTGATGCTGATTGTAAAAACGCTAGCGGTGTTGAAGATGAAGAAGTAGGAAGACAATTTTTGGAAAGAATCCACAGTTGGCCTCTATGGAAAAAAACATCTTATAATACACAAGGTGGACAACACAAAGACGGCGGAACACCTTTAAGGGGTAACTACGCAGGTATAGGTATGACTTATGATGAAGATAACGATATTTTCATTAATACTAAACCTTATGCTAGTTGGACTTTAAATGTATCAGAAGCAAGATGGCAATCACCAATAGGCGATGCTCCAGAATTATCCGAAGAAGAGCAAAACACTCATAGATATGAGTGGAATGAATCTACAGGTGCTTGGGATAAAACAGCTATATAACATACTTGACATTTTTAATAGATTTTATTACATACTAAATAGGTATGCAAAAGAAAGTATTAACAGAAGTAGACTTATATATAGGTGAAATTTCTATGCCTAAAGGCTTTGAGATTGATCGTGATAAAATTAGAAACAATATTATAGAATCTTACGTAAAAAAAAATAGAATTAATACTAATCCAAAAGCTTATGCTTTTGATGATTATGTTGTGCCTTTTTCTCAACCTCTACAATGGATGCAAGATTATATGCGAGATCATTGGAGAGTTGAGTATTCTAGAACTTTAGTGCCCAAAAATATGTATGGTAATGTTATGCATCCTAAAGAAAAGTCTTGGACAAGACATCAAGTTAATCCAGTTGATTTACGTAACTCACCAGATTACACATTGATATATGGTGTTGATGTTAAAGAGGGTTCTTCAGAATGTATTATTGAATATGATAATAACAGAAAAAAAAATAGAACTTGGCATGTACCTATAAAAAATAATAAATTTATAATGTTTCCAGCTACTAATAAATATTCTTTTTCACCTAACACTTCTAATGGCTTAAATATAATTTTAACAATTAATTATGAATATATCTAATTACTATTGGTACTTTGAATCTGTGATACCACCACGAATATGTGATATGATTGTACAATATGGTAAAGCAGAAAAAGAAAGAGAGATCATGGCTATTACCGGTGGCTTTGGTAGAGATAGAGATTTAAATAAAAATCCTCTTAATAAAGATGAAATAAAAAATTTACAAAAGAAAAGAGATTCTAATATTGTTTGGATGAATGATAGGTGGATTTACAAAGAAATACAACCTTATGTTCATATGGCAAATAAAAGTGCAGGTTGGAATTTTGATTGGGATTTTTCAGAATCTTGTCAATTTACAATATATAAAAAAGGTCAGTATTATGATTGGCATTGTGATAGTTGGGATAAGCCATACGTAACACAAGACCAAACAAATGGTAAAATAAGAAAATTATCTGTAACGGTAACATTAACAGATCCAAAAGAATACAAAGGTGGAGAGTTAGAGTTTGATTTAAGGAATGAAGATCCTGATAAAAAACCTAATATGAGAACCTGTACAGAAATATTACCAAAAGGCTCTTTGGTTGTATTCCCTTCGTTTGTATGGCATAGAGTCAAACCCGTAACTAAAGGAGAAAGGAATAGTCTAGTAATATGGAATCTAGGTTATCCATTTAAATAATATGAATGATATAAAACAAGGTGGCAGTAGTACACCACAAAAACCAAAAGGACACGTAGATTTTAAATCTGCGTTTTATTTTCAAACACCGGTGTGGATTGCAGAAGCACCAATGTTTTTAAAAAATGCACTTAAAGTGACTGACAAATATATTAAGAAAGCTGACAAGCTTCTCAAAGAAAATTTAAAAAAAGAACCTAAATGGAAAAAAGATATAGGTACATTTGGTTTATCTAAACATAGTGAAAGTTTTTCTAATGATCCTAAAGTAAAAGATTTAGTCCAATTTATAGGACAACGATCCTATGAGTTTTTAGATTGGCAAGGTTTTGATTTAAGAAACCACAGCCTACATTTTACAGAATTTTGGGTTCAAGAGTTTAGTGAAAAAGGTGGTGGTCATCATTCTACACATCAACATTGGAATCAACACGTATCAGGATTTTATTTTTTAAAGTGTAGTGAAAAAACATCTTACCCTATCTTTCACGAACCTAGACCTGGTGCAGAGATGACAAAACTTCCGTTAAAAAACCAAGAACAAATTACAATGGGCACAAATCAAGTGCATTACAGACCTAATCCAGGAACAATGATTATATTTCCAGGTTATGTCCCACACGAGTTTGCAGTTGATGCAGGACTAGAACCTTTTCGATTTATACACTTTAATATTAAAGTTGTTGAAACAGCGATATCAAAAGAAAAAAGTCTTAAATGAACTTTAAAATAAAAAACAATTTTTTTAAAAAAGATGAATTTAATAAAATGAAATATATAATTACACATCCTAACTTTAATTGGTTTTTACAAACCTCGGTAGTATATAAAGAAGATTGTATTTTTTTTTCTCACACTTTTTTTAATGATGATGGAATTTGTAGTCCTTTTTATAAAGATATAGTAATACCTTTTATTGATAAATTAAAAATTAAAAAATTGTTAAGATCAAAATTAAATTTATACCCTAAAACACATAAACAAATTATTCACGGTTTTCATACAGATAGCAGAGATAAACACAACGTTGTTTTATTTTATTTTAATACAAACAATGGTCAAACTTTATTTAAAAATAAAAAAATTAATTCGAAAGAAAATAAAGCTGTAATTTTTGATGGTTCTTTAGAACATTCTAGTACGACTTGCACTGATCAAAATTATAGAATTACTTTAAATATAAATTATGAGCTTTAAAAAAAATAAATATATAGTTATTAAAGAAGCTGTACCCAAAGATATAGCTACATTTGTTTACAATTATTTTTTACTTAAAAGAACTGTTGCTAGAAGTTTGTTTGATGCAAGATACATATCTCAATTTACATCGGAATGGGGAACTTGGAATGATTCTCAAGTACCAAACACTTATTCTCACTATGCAGATTTAGCTATGGAAACTTTGCTTATGAGAACTTTACCTATTATGGAAAAAAAAACAGGACTTAAATTAAATCCAACTTATTCATATGCTAGAATATATAAACCAGGTGATGTCTTGGAAAGACACAAAGATAGATTTAGTTGTGAAATATCTACAACTTTAAATCTTGGTGGCGATCCTTGGCCTATACATTTAGAGCCAAAGAAAAATGTAGGTATCCCCGATGGTAAAAAGATTACTGTAAAGAGTAATAACAAAGGCATTATAGTCAATTTAAAACCTGGTGATATGTTGGTTTATAGAGGTATGGAACTAGAACATTGGAGGGAAGAGTTTCAAGGTGATAACTGTGCTCAAGTTTTTTTACACTATAATGACCAAAAATCTAAAAATGCAGAGCAAAACATAAATGATACAAGACCTCATTTAGGACTTCCAAGTTGGTTTAAAAAGTAATATAATCCTTAGATGGAGGCAGTGACTCCACCACATACCTCACTGTCTCCTTTTAAGGATTTATATGAGTTTAGGATTTGACGCAATATCAGCATTACCATTCGCAACAGCCCAAACAGCTGGTGATGTACAAGTAAGTGTAGTTGGCAATCAATTAGATATAAATATTGGTAACTTTGCTATTTCAGCAGATTCTATTACCGAAATACCAAATCCAAATAGATTAACATTAGGTTCTGGAACATTAACTATTACAGCAGATTCTAATTTTACTGCTACAGGTAGTCAGGTTACATTAACTACAGGCACGGCAGCAGCAAGCACAAGCGTTGATATTACACCTTCTGTAAACCAATTGACCTTAGCAACAGGAAGTGTTACAATAACTGCTGACTGCAATATAGATGTAAATAGTGGTTTAACTACAACCTCATTTGCTGTGGATACAGGCGAAGTTGCGGCAATAACATGGAGTGAAATTGTTCCAGGCGTAGACATGGTTTGGACACGAATAGACACAAATTAATATGGCATCAACTTATTCATCAGACTTAAAACTAGAAATTATAACAACAGGTGAGAAAGCCGGACAATGGGGTGGAATCACTAATACAAATTTACAAATCTTAGAACAAGGATCATCAGGTGCTTTAGACGTAGATATGGCAGGCGCTAGTGTTACATTAGATTTAACAGATGGTGCTGCATCAAATGGTAAAAATGCATATTTAAGATTAACTGGAACTTTATCAGGTGACAGAACTTTAACTATGCCAAGTGGTTCTGGTGTTACTAGAGTTTGGATTATTAAAGATGATACTGTTAGAGGAACATCAAACAGAACTTTAAGTGTATTGACAGCTAGTGGAACAGCACAACCAATACCTCCAGGATCAACTATTCTTTGTAAGTCTAACGGTACAGAAACAGTTACATCTATTATCGAAAAAGGTTACGAAACAATAACTGATTCTAATAGTCCTTACACAACGGTGGCAGGGGCACAAATTTTTGCTAACACAACAGCCAATCCAATTACAATAAATTTACCTTCGTCTCCTGCTGTTGGAGATGAAGTTAGTGTTTTAGATACAAGAGGAACTTTTTCTTCAAATAATTGTACTATTGGTAGAAATGGTCAACCTATTAACTCATCAGCTTCTGATTTAACTTTAAGCACAGCTGGTCAGTCAATTACATTGGTGTATGTAGATGCGACAAGGGGTTGGGCATTTAAAACTAATACAGCATAGGGGCTACATTAATGGCTCTCATTGATTTTAAATTTAGGTCAGGAATCGATAAACAAGATACTTCTGTCGGTGCAGAAAACAGATGGGTAGATTCTGATAATGTTCGTTTTAGATATAATCTCCCTGAAAAAGTTGGGGGATGGTCTTCACTACTTCCCGATACAATTGTAGGTGTTGCTAGAAAACAACACGCATTTGTTGACCTTGATGGTAATAGATATGTAGCAATAGGCACAGATAAATTTTTACTTATTTACTTTGAAGGTGCTTTGTATGACATCACACCTTTTAGAAGTAATAACGCAGGAGCTCAAACAACTTTTACAGGTTCAACTATAATCACGAGTACAACTAGAGGAACGGCTGTTACTATTACAACATCAACAAACCATGGATTAGAAGTAGGAGATATTATTGAATTAGATTCAGTGACAATGCCAACAGGTTCTAGTATAGCTGCTTCAACTTTTGAAGATAAACTTTGCCAAGTTATAACAGTTCCAACGTCTACAACTTTTACAATTACATCGCCATCAGCAGAAGCTAATGGTGGTGGTTCAGATTTAACTTCAGGAAGTTCTTGTATAGTTGAACCTTATCAAACTGTTGGTCCTGCCGCACAGTCATATGGATATGGTTTTGGTATTGGTAACTATGGTGGAAATGTTACAGGATCACAAAGCACAGAATTAGATGGAGCATTACTAGCAGACACCGCAGGTACAGGTGGATCTGGTACAGCAGTGACTGTAGATGCCACAGCAGGATTTGCATCAGCAGGAACGATAGCCGTTGGCACAGTTCCAAATGCTGAATTAATTACTTATGCTTCAACTAACTCTACAAATTTTTTAACTATCGGTAGAGGTGCATCAGGAACAGCAACACCTGGTACATCAAATGGTCAAGCCCATTCTACTAATGCAACAGTTCAAGACGCAACATTATGGGCTGGCTTTGGAAGTGCAGTATCTGCATCAACCATTACCCTAGAACCAGGGCTATGGTCATTGAGTAACTTTGGTCAAGTATTAGTTGCAACTATAGCGAATGGTGAAACATTTACTTGGGATTCTTCTATTGCAGCTAACTTTACAACAAGAGCCTCTAAAACAACCACTAATTTTTCTACAGCTATCAGTGGGTCTTTAGGTAATCCTACTGCAACACGAACAACTTTAATTTCACCAACAACAAGACACTTAATTCACTTTGGAACAGAAACAACAATTGGTGATCCAACAACTCAAGACGATATGTTTATTAGATTCTCAGATCAAGAGTCTATTAATGATTACACACCCACAGCGATTAACTCTGCGGGTACACAGAGACTACAGGATGGTACTAAAATTGTAGGTGCATTAGTTGCAAAAGAAAATATTTTAGTTTGGACTGACAACGCACTCTATACTATGAAGTTTGTTGGAGCTCCTTTTACATTTGGCTTTGATCAAGTAGGTACTAACTGTGGATTAATAGGACAGAATGCTGCCGTTGAAATTGATGGTGTTGCTTATTGGATAAGTAACAATGGTTTCTTTGCTTTTGATGGTACAGTTAAAACTTTGTTATCTTCTGTAGAAGATTATGTATATGATGATTTTGATACAACAAAAGGTCAACAAGTTTGTGCAGGTATTAATAATTTGTTTTCAGAAGTAGTTTGGTGGTATCCAACGTCAGGTTCTACTTATAATAACAGATATGTTGTTTATAATTATGGTGAGTCCAATCCACAAAATGGATTAATATGGTATACAGGAAATGAACCAAGGACTACTTGGGTTGACTCTATTGTATACCCAAAACCTTTTGCAACTAAATTTGATAGTTCAAGCACAGGAACTTTCCCTTCAATTATAGGTGAAACAGGGTTAGGTCAAACAACCTATTTTGAACATGAAGTAGGAACTGATCAAATTAATCCTGATGGAACAACTACAGCTATTGCATCAAATATTAAATCTTATGATTTTGATTTAGATGTTAAAGGTAGTGGAGAGTTCTTTCTAGCTATGAGAAGAATATTACCTAACTTTAAAGTTTTGACAGGAAACGCTGTGGTTACTGTAGGTATTAAAAATTTTCCTGCTCAATCAGATACCACTAGCACTTATAGTCCTTTTACGATAACATCGTCTACAGAGAAGATTGACACAAGAGCACGTGGTCGATTTGCAAATATTAAGATTGCTAACACAGGATCTTCAGAAAGCTGGAGATTTGGAACAGTTAGAATTGATCTACAACCTGATGGGAGAAGATAATGGTAAAACCTAACGTTGATTTTATGCAAAATTATAGGCCGACTCCAAACAGGGTTTTTGATCTATATAATTATTATCAAGGTGTAGGTCCTACAACAGGAACACCAACGACAACAACTGCTAGTGTTCCAGGATACAACCCTTTTGTTCCAAGAGGTGGAGGCGGTGGAGGTGGTATTACTAGTATCAATCCAAGTGGTTTTAAACAAACAGATGATTTATTTTTTGACAGACCTGATTATGAATATGATGCAGCTTTTCCTAATGCAGGTAGAACTAAAAGTATGTTCGGTAAAGCTAGAGATTTTGGAGTTAAAGCATTAGCTTCTAATATGTTATCAAAAGGTGGAGCACAATTAGGGTTTGGTGTTTTAGGTCCTTATGGTGCTTTGGGAGGTGCAATAGGTGGTGGTATTTTAGGGTTCGGGGCTCGAGGACCTACCGACGCTGAAAGAGTTGTAGGAAACTTTTATGGAAACCTAGGTAATCAACCAAGTTTTTATAGAGATCCAATAACAGGAGAACTTGTGGAAAGTGCAATGCAAGGATATAATATTTCCTCTGCATTTGGTAAAGGTATTCCAGCTGCTATAGATAAACGATTAGCTAGAATTGCTAGAACAATAACAAAGAAAAAAGGTAAAGTAACTAAAGGACTATTAGATTTACAGGCAAAACTAAAAGCAGAAAAAGCTGCTATTGAAGCAGAACAACTAAAACAAACTAAAAATTTAGCAGCATCTAATAAAGCTATGGGCACAGGTGGGTATCAATCTTCTTATCGTGATGACACAGGTTTTATGGAAGGACCAGATACAAGTAAAGGTGAAAGTTTTAGTGATGTACAAGGATCAACATAATGACAAAGATAATAGTAAGATTACCAGAACCAAAAGAACAATACGAAGTTGATAACCAAAGACAAATTAACAGAGCATTGCGAGCAATCGTTGAACAATTAAACTCTACTTTTTTACAGTCTCAAAAGGAGGAAACAGAAAGATTTACTTTCTTTTCAAATTAATGGCTAATGTATACAAGAATATTCAAGCAGTGGTTAACGCATCAGGAAGTGACGTTAGTATGTACACTTCCCCTGACGCTACAACTAGTATTATTAAAACAATTAAATTGTTTAACACACACGGGAGTGCACTAGATGTTACAAGTAAAGTTTTTGATGCCTCAAGTTCTACTGATTTTGAATATGAAGTATCAAATGTTCTTGCAAGTAATGGAGTTGATTTACTCACATTTAACAACATCCTTATACTTGAAGCAGGAGATATATTAAAAATGCAAACAACACAGACTAATGTAATAAAGATGACCGCTTCTGTATTACAAATTAGTCGATCATAGGAGAAATATGCCGTTCATAGAACAAGAAGCTAAAGAAGAGATTAAGATAATAGAGGGTAAAAAAACTAAGGTTATTACCCCTGAAGTAGAGATTACTTTGACTAATACTCAAACAGGACAAGAGTATATGTCAGATGCTGAGGCAGATGCTGATGTAAATGACTCTAATACTGCTACTCAACGAGAACATATAAGACGAGATGTGCATGTAAAAGTCGCTCAAATCAACATTGGTGCTCAATCGAAGGAGTTGTAAAACGATTAAAAATAGGATATTTTAAAAGATTATGGCAATTTCAAGAATGCAAGAACCAAGACAATTATATGGACTAGGTAGTCTCGTAAAGAAGATTACTAGACCCATCAAAAAAGTGCTTAAAAGCCCAATAGGTAAAGCAGCTGCTATAGGGTTAGGTGGTTTTGCTTTAGGTGGTGGTTTTGGTCCAGGTGGTTTTGCTTTTAATAAAATACCTGGTTTTTTAAAAGCTAAAAATTTTATGTTAGGTGAACCTCAAGACTTTGGAAGAAGTGCAGGTTTCCTTGATAAACTAAAAGGTTTAGGAACTACAAAAGGTATATTAGGTATTGGGGCAGGAGCAGGTTTATTAGGTGGTTTGCTTGCAAAAGGAGAAGAAGAAACTGAAGAAGAATATCAAGACAGAATTATACGACTACAACCATATTTAAAACAATACTACAGTAATGTTGGTGATACGTTTGGTGATCAAGCTTTGAGTCCAAATGAAGTAGAAGATTTTGTTACATCACAAAGCATCGAGTACCAGGGAGCAAAAGATGGTGGTATTATAGGTTACAAAAGTGGAGGTTTAAGTAATTATTCAAAAGACATAGTAAATGAATATAAAGCAAATGTAAAAGCGGGTTACAAAGGAAGCATTAGAAAATATATTTTAGAGTTTTATGGAAAAGAGTATTTAAAACCTATGGCTGATGGTGGTATCATAATGGCTGACGTTGATGAGATGGAAGTCGGACCGAAAGGTAAAACAGCTTTAGAGGAATCTGTAGAGGTAGAACCTGTGATGGAAGATGTAAAACCTACAGGACTAGAAGCGCTTAAAAAGACTTTAACACAAATTGCAATGACCCTTTACAAAATAGCAACCCCAATGGGTATGAGTTTTAAAATGGCTAAAGCTATGTATAATAGGTTGCCTGATATATCTAAACAAGCTGTTGATGATATGGGCAGAGAAATGAGAAGTGGTATGAAAGCTTCCTTAGATCCTGTTGGTATGTTGGATCGTAAAGGTGAAGA
>Ga0114933_10003922_pt1 | contig 14196 bp, 11 predicted proteins | sample 4SBtaG_FD_89691 | JGI IMG/M metagenome (GOLD analysis project Ga0114933, IMG submission 89691) | Deep subsurface microbial communities from Kolumbo volcano to uncover new lineages of life (NeLLi) - 4SBTROV12_W25 metaG | ecosystem: Environmental > Aquatic > Marine > Volcanic | place: Kolumbo...
CAGAATCATGTTGTCCAGGCGGATTAACCGGGGCATGTCATTGCCAAAAATAGTTCCGCCAGCTACCCACTCGGTTTCGCCGGTGCCAACGGAAATAGTCAGCGATGAACTAAAGGCTCCCATCTCGCTATCATGGTGCTCAGCTAACTGAATACCGCGGTCACGCAAGAGTATTTGTGCGTTGACGATGTTTACCTCACCCTCAAGTACGCGCTGAAGTAGTCCTGCACAGAATGCGGAGGTTAGTAGACGTGTATCCTCGTTTGCGATATTACCGCGAAACTCCAGCTTGCACCGCTCGATGCCACCGCTGGACCACTGTGAAAGAAAGACGCCGATACGATGCGCCAGATTCAGATAGCCACGTAACGACTTTAGCGTTGCTGGGTCCACGGCACCGATGTTTACGCTATGCCGTATCTCACCTGTTTTGAAGTAATTGACCAGCAACTGGACGGCTTCTACTGCTACACGGGTTTGTGCTTCTTCCGTGCTGGCGCCCAGATGTGGTGTGCAAAGTACTGCTGGATGACTAAACAGCGGACTCTCGGTACACGGTTCGTCCTTGAAGACATCCAGGGCCACACCGGCAAGCTTTCCACTTTCCAGTCCTCGCATGAGTGCATCTTCATTGTAAATGCCACCGCGTGCGCAGTTGATCAACCGCGTTCCACGTTTCATCAACTGGATTTTATCATCATCTATAAGGTTTTCGGTCTCCGGGGTCAGCGGAGTATGAACTGTTAGGTAGTCCAGGTGTGGCAGCATGTCATCGACACTTGTCATAAGTTCGATCCCGAGTTTGGCTGCCTGATCATTGGTGAGAAACGGGTCGTATCCCATCACGTGCATTTGAAATGCCTGGGCTCGCTTGGCCACTTCCTGTCCGATTCTGCCAAGTCCGACGATTCCAAGGATCTTATCCGCAACCTGACTACCTAGATATGACTTGCGATCCCATGAACCGTTAATCAAGCTGTTGTGTGCCGGTGCGATATTTCGGGAAAGACCGAGTAAAAGTGCAAAGGCATGCTCGGCTGTACTAAAGGTATTTCCAGTCGGGGTGTTCATCACGACAACACCTTGTCGCGTAGCCGCTTTTTTGTCGATATTGTCTGTACCAACACCAGCGCGGGCTAGAACCTTGAGTCGTCGATTGCCCTTAAGAGCGGCTTCGTCAATCTGTACGCCGCTGCGGCAAATTGCCCCATCAGCACCCATGAGTGCCTCATGCAGTTCAGCACCTGCCAGGCCCAGACGCACTTCGACGTCAAATCCGTCTTCTGCTTCAAGCAGGCGGATGCCTTCCTCGGCGATGTTATCGAGAATAAGTATTGTTGGCATGGTCAGTCATTCATAGTGATCAGGACGTTAAAATCGATCAACCGTTGGTGCTTGCGAAATCATCCATGAACCGGGCAAGTGCTTCCACACCCGCCCGTGGCATTGCATTGTAAATCGAGGCACGGATACCACCGACACTGCGATGACCCGCCAAACTTGCAAGTGAGTGGTCAGCAGCCTGTTCAATAAATGCAGCGGTCAGTTCATCACTCGGAAGTCTAAATACCACGTTCATATTAGAACGTGATGCAGTTTGGGCATGGCAACTGTAGAAACCGGCATGTCGATCAATTACGGAATACAGCAACTCGGCTTTTTCGCGATTGGTTTTGGCCAGCGAGTCCAGACCACCGTATTCGTTAATGATCCACTTGCAGACGAGATCCATTATGTAGATCACAAATGTTGGTGGAGTGTTATACATCGAGTTGGCAGCACTGTGTGATTTGAAGTTTAGGTAACCAGGCAGCTCATCGGAACTACGCTCAAGCAAGTCGCGTCGGATGATAACCACAGTCAAACCTGCCGGACCAATGTTCTTTTGCGCACATGCATAGATGAGACCGTGCCGTTGCAAATCGACCGGTCGTGACAGGAAATCACTGGATGCGTCACATACAAGTGGTGCTGCACCATAGTCGGGTGCTTCGGGAAACTGTATGCCGTGAATCGTTTCATTGGAGCAATAATACGCGAAGGCAGGATCTTCGCTTCGTATGAGAGCTTCATTACCCGGCAATCGGTCAAATCCGTTATCCGTGCCGTTCCAGGAAATATGCACATTACATTCGCGATGAGCCTCTTCCAACGCTTTTGCACTCCACGCGCCTGTGACAATGTAATCAGCTGTCTGGTCGCGTGATGCCAGATTCATCGGAATCATGGAAAACTGAAGTCTCGATCCACCCTGGATCAACAGTACTTCAAAATCGTCATTAAACCCTAGCAGGGTGCGAATTCCGTTACGAGCGGAGTCAAGAATCTGCTTAAAAGGCTCGCTGCGATGGCTGATTTCCATAATCGAAGCACCACAGTCCCCGTAGGAAAGCAGTTCAGCCTGAGCCTGCTGGAGTACAGGTTCAGGTAAGCCTGCAGGACCGGCAGAAAAATTGAACACTCGATTTGCCATGATGTGCTCCGTGGAGCTTCGTGTTAAGCACAGGGGTTAAAAACAGATTCTAAATGGCGGTCCGGAAACTGGATAGTGGTTAAGTCAGGACCCGAAAACAGAGGACTTTTAGCCGCATAATCGGAAAAACTACGCAAACCGTAATCTTTTCGTAACTGGAATAGCTTACGAGAAGTACCTATTTTCACTAATCGTTACTTTTTTCCATACCGGACTAGTTTTATGTGGAACTATTTAGTGCCAAGAAAACAATTGGCATACGTCCCCACGACTCAAACACGAATCCCCACACTTAATCAGGAACGAAGCAATGATCCAGTTCAGTGATGCCGCTGTGCTAGAAGACAGCAAAGAAACCACACGTCGTCGAAAGATCGACCCGACAACCTGCGAACGAGACTACTCCAGTAAAGAAATGGAATTCATGGATGCTCTGGATCACTACAAACGCAAGAGTGGTCGTATGTTCCCGACATGCAGTGAAATTCTGGAGGTTGTACGTGATCTTGGATACCGAAAAGTCGTTTAACGTCGCCGGTAATTCCATTGCAATTCGCTATTGTTTGAGACCAGCAAAAACAATAGTATTCCGCCATGAATCGTTGGTGGAATAGACAATTCGAATATGGCTGGCAACCAATTTCAGGCCACGGAATCCGACGGATATCCAGTGGCTTGGTGTTGTTGATGGCCTTCTCGTTATCAACAGGTTGCTCGATCACATCCGATGGGTGGAATGCACAAGGCGTTCAGGCATTTCAAAACGGTGATCATCGGGGTGCTGTTCAAAAATTCCAATACGCGTTAAACGCGGATTCAACGAATCCCGACTCGTTCTATAATCTCGGACGTGTCTACCATGAGATCGGTAAGAAGAACGGTGATGATGCGTTCTTACTAGAAGCCGAAACGCTTTATAATCGCTGCCTGGATTTATCAGCAGACCATGTGGACTGCCATCGTGGCTTGGCTGTTTTACTTGTCGACACCGGTCGGAATCAAGAAGCCTTTGCTCTGCTAAATAACTGGGCCAAAGACAAACCGTCAATGTCACAACCGCGAGTTGAATTGGCGAGGCTCTATGAAGAGCAGGGTGATTTGCAGACCGCGCGACTACATCTTGAATCTGCCGTTAAACTCAATGCAAATAACGCCCGCGCACATACAGCACTTGCTGCCATAAGCGAACGACAGGGAGATGTGCGTACTGCCTACGCAGCTTACCAGAAATCACTGATGGTCAATCCGAACCAGCCTAACGTTGGAAAACGGCTGGCACTTGTCCGTCAATCTATTGGTGAAAATGCGGGGAATCTCCGCCTTGCCGATGAATCTGTTTCACGCGGACGGTATTAAGTCGAGACATGCTGCCGAGTAGGGAATCGAATCCACTAGGTACGTTTGAAATAGCGGCGTAGCATATCAGCGGCGGCTTCTTTTGAGTCTTCAGCCTGAGGTTCAGTCGATGGTCGGTCGGGAAGTTTTTGAGCCTTGGCTTTCTTCTTCTTGCCAGACTTTGAATCTTCTAACTGTTCATCTTCAGCAGCGTCTAATTCAGGGTCTGTATCTTCTTCTGTCGTATCAAACTGCCCAGTTTCTTCAAGCTTGAATTGACGAGTTACGGTGTCGTCGGAAGTCGAACTATTGTCCAAAAGTGCTTCTTCGAGCCAACTGCTTACATCGTCGTCATTTGTTTCAGTACGTGATGATCGCTGAACGACATCCATAACGTCGTTTACTTTTGGCTTCTTATCGCCGCCCAGGCTATGATCGATGACCAATTCAAATTTGAGCGAACCAACACCAATCGTATCGCCGGCATTGAGAATGCAGACACTATCAACGGCTTTGTCATTTACAAAGGTACCGTTTTTACTACCAAAGTCGCGAAGTGCAACTTGAGATTCCGTAATCAGCAGCGCGCAATGATGGCGGCTGATTGCATCGCTCTTTGGACGCAAATGGCAGTCTTCGCCGCGGCCAATGAAGAATTTAGAAACCGGAATTGCGATTTCTTTGCCTTCACTGGCTCCTTGGAGAACCTTGAGTTTTACTCTCATCGATCACAAATCCACTTCGATATGCGAAATAAAAATGCGGTTTTAATAAACCAAAGTGGGTTTTGCGTGATCTCTGAATTATTCAGATAGATATAGGATAAGTAATTGAAAAATGTCTATCTGAGAATTCCGGATATCACAGCGTTACGGAGTAAATCGTCCGAACTGCGGATATCTTTCATGCGTTTATTATATTCATTTAAATAAATAGCGGTGGATATATAATGCCGTATATGAAAAAAATGCCAACAAAATAACCCCAACAGGGGGTATACCTAGCGTTTTTCCGTCCATTTAACGCTACCAAATTTCTCGGTTACGATCTGCTTACTACGAGATTGTTCGACAGGAGTCAGGCCACTTGGGATTAATTCAACGTCAAGTGACTTAGCCATCATTATGGGCCACTTTGCTATCCATTCATTGGTCATGTGCAAAGCCGATAAACCGTGATTTCCCAGATTCGCGATTCCCGGTAGTTCCGGACAAAAGCTGCTTGTTTCCATTAACAGAGAACCGTGTTGTAGTAAGGCGTGTTGCAAACGTCGTTGTGCGCTTCCACCGATCTTTTGACCTTCCATGATTAGATCGCCCGACGATCTGCGTTGAAAACAGAGGAATGGTGTTTCGTCCGACTTAACATCGTTCAAGTCATGCAAATCAAGCGAAATTTCCATGTCCTCAAACACGTTGACGGTGGCTTGGTGAGCCGTTTTATATAGATCTTGAGTTGTGTTTGGCTTCAGTGTTGAGAGGGGTACTGCGATACTATAGGTCAACTCAAGATCATGAAGGATTGCACCACCGCCACTTGCTCGTCGAACGAGATCACAATTTTGGCTAGCAGTATGTCCCGAGCGACCCTGGCAGTTTTGAAAGTAACCGAGCGAGAGAGTCGGGGATTTCCAGCGATAGATGCGAATCGCAATGTCTCCGGTCATCGCAGCCGATTCAAGTAAGCACTGATCGACGGCCATATTCCATGGGCCGGGAGCAGCATCGTGGATAATCAAACGCGCTTCATGTCCTGAATCAGGCATTGAGTTTCACCCGGTTAGGGGGTCGAGTTACTCCGGTGACCATTTCATAACTGGTTGCCTTGCTGCAGCAACTTCATCTGGCCTGCTAATAATGGTTGAATGCGGGGCTTCGTTTAGAAGTTCAGATGATTCTTCGGTGATGTGAAACAATCGCTCGGCAAATGCATCAAGCGTTTCCTTTGATTCCGTCTCGGTCGGTTCCATCATCATGCCTTCGTGGACGGTCAGTGGAAAGTACACGGTAGGTGGATGAAAACCAAAGTCGAGCAGTCGTTTGGCAATGTCCATTGCCGGTTGTTTCATATCTTTGTTTTGCTTGAGTTTCTCCGCACTCGCGACAAACTCATGCATACAGCGATCGCCATGAGGCACATCAAGAATATGTTTTACTTTGCTAAGCAGGTAGTTTGCATTCAGAACGGCATTTTCCGTGACCCGTTTGAGCCCATCAGGACCGTGGGACAGGATGTAACAGTAAGCTCTTACAAGCACTCCGACATTTCCAAAGAAGCTGCGAACCTTGCCAATACTATTGGGCTGATCCAAATCTAGCGCATAAGTACCATTACTTTCGACCACCCCTGGGATCGGCAAATAAGACCCAAGTTCTTCGGTAACGCAAATAGGTCCGGCTCCGGGTCCCCCACCTCCGTGTGGGCCGCTAAAAGTCTTGTGTGGATTGAAGTGCATCATATCCGCGCCGAAATCACCGGGTCGCGTGACACCAAGAATCGCATTCATATTGGCACCATCCAGATAAATCAGTCCACCTTTGTCATGGACCAATTCAGCAATCTGTCTCACCTGCGCATCAAACAGTCCCAGAGTGTTGGGATTGGTGATCATGAAGACGGCAATTTCATCATCCAGTTTGGACTGCAGATCCTCAAGATCGACCATGCCATCTTCATTACTTTTGACCGTGACAAAACTGAATCCGGCCATTCGAGCGCTCGCTGGATTTGTTCCATGTGCGCTATCCGGGGCAAGCACCTTAGTACGATTCATCCCCTGCTTTCGGAAGTGTTTTGCTGCCACCATCAGTGCAGCCAATTCCCCATGAGCACCTGCTGCCGGTTGCAGAGAAACGCACGGTAAGCCTGAAATCTCGGCAAGCATAGATTGCAGATCGTACAGCAGCTTGAGCATCCCTTGTACGGTATCATCCGGCTGGAGCGGATGTATTTCGGCAAACCCGGGCATGGCTGCCACGCGTTCGTTTCGCTTAGGGTTGTACTTCATCGTGCAACTGCCGAGTGGATAAAAGTGCGTATCCACAGACATGTTGAGTGTTGAGAGATTCGTAAAGTGTCGAATAACGTCCGGTTCAGCCAGTTCGGGCAGAGCGGGGGGGTCGGATGCTAGAAACTGAACATCCATTGCCGGTTGCTCTGGAACATCGCTTTGAGGCAAGGCTACACCCTTGCGTCCTGATCGGGATAACTCGAATATCAGCTTTGTTGCCCTGTGATTCCTCATGCCTGACCACCTCCATGTGACCCTAGCAGTGTGACAAGATTATCGATTTCCTCTTTGGTCCGTTTCTCGGTAACAGACACCAGGAAGCAGTCATCCCATTCGTCGTACCATTGGCCGAGTGGCACTCCCGCAAGCACGTCGTTATCTCTACAGTGTTGCAATAAAGATGTCACATCACTTTGTTTATCACGTACGACAAATTCCTTGAAGAATGGCTGCTCAAAAGCAAGTTCGAAACGATCGAGCTTACCGATTTGTGTTGCTGCGTATGCCGCCTTCTGTTGACAGAGCGAGGCGACGTGTTTCATGCCAGCAGGCCCCATCAGCGATAAGTAGACCGCAGCTCTCAATGCAAACAGCCCCTGGTTTGTGCAAATATTGCTTGTCGCTTTTTCTCTCCGAATATGCTGCTCTCGGGTTTGCAAGGTAAGCACCCAACACCTGCGGCCACTTCGATCAACGGTTTGACCAGCGATTCTGCCTGGGAGTCTTCGCACGAATTCTTCACGACAGGTCATAATTCCAAGGTAAGGGCCGCCATAGAGCATCGGTGTGCCAAGTGTATGACCTTCGGCGACAGCGATATCCACACCTAAATCTCCTGGTCGCTTCAGCAACCCAAGACTGATTGGATCAAAACAGCATACAACCAGCGCTCCGACTTGATGAGCTGCGTCCGCGATACTCTGGACGTCTTCCAGACTGCCAAAGAAATTCGGGTGTTGAATGAGAATAGCAGCCGTCTCGTCATCAAGTACTTCACTAATTGATGCCAGCTCAGATACACCAGAGGGTGATGCAACGGTAATTAGTTCAGTCCCGATGCTATCGAAATAGGTAGATAATATTTGACGATAATCAGGATGCACCGAATCAAGCACGACGACTTTACCATGGCGTTTGGTAACGCTCATTGCCATTAATACACCTTCGGCCGCAGCAGTGCCGCCATCGTACAGACTGGCATTGGAGACATCCATTCCCGTTAGCTGGCAAATCAGGCTTTGATATTCGAACATTGCCTGCAGGTTGCCCTGACTGACCTCGGGTTGGTATGGCGTGTACGAGGTGTAGAATTCTCCTCGCGACGCAATCGTATCAACCGCAGCCGGCACAAAGTGATCGTAACTTCCGGCGCCAAGGAAGCATGTCCCATTGCTCGTGGACATGTTCATGCTCGCCATCTGGGAGAGTTGCTGGGTGAGTTCAAGTTCACCGAGTGCTGTCGGGATTTCCAGCGGTCGACCGAGTTGCAAGTCATCCGGAATGCAATCAAAGAGCTGGTCAATGGACTCAACGCCTATCGCATCAAGCATTTCTGCCTGATCCTGGGGCGTATTAAAAATGTACGGCATATTTAGGACTCCGCTTATGCAGCCTTAGTGACCGGATTCGGAGCACTGTTTTTGATACGCTTCATTATCGAGCAGGTTGGACAATTCTGCTTCGTCACTCAATTTGATCCGAATGATCCATCCCGCTTCATATGGATCACTATTGAGGATTTCCAGATTGTCTGGCAGTGGTGAATTCACTTCCACAATTTCACCGGAAACTGGGCTGTAAAGCGGACTCACGGCTTTTACTGATTCGACTTCGCCAAACTCATCCCCGGCACTAATGGTTGTCCCCACGCTTGGCAGTTCCATGTAAACCAGATCGGTCAATTGCTCTACGGCAAAGGCGGAGATGCCGATCGTTGCGATTTTACCGTCTTCGCTATCTGAGACACTCGTCCATTCGTGTGATTCGAGATAGAGCAATTCTTGTGGATTCACGATGAGCTTCCTTACGTTCGAGAAACTGTTGATGCCGTAATCTATATGGTGATGCAGTCGGAAATCCGCATGCTGCATGAACTTTCTGATAACGATGAATATAAAGGAATCCGCTATCTGATGGGGAGGACTTTTGACCGTATTCGGTTCGCTTTTTAGCTTTTTTATTGAACGCTATGATCTTTTGTAAAACGGCAGTCCTGAGACGACAGCTGGAAGGCGTTGGTTTCTGATTTCGACTTCAAGTGAATCGCCAATTATGGTCGAACGATTAACCAGCGCCATAGCAATGGGTTTTGCCAACGTCGGTGAAAATGAGCCGCTGCAGACGCTGCCGATGATCTCATCACCGCTGTAAACAGGATACCCCTCGCGTGCTGGTCGCTTTCCTTCCATGACCAGGCCAATACGAAATAAATCTCTATTTTCACAGTCATATGACGCGAGTGATTCTCTGCCGATGAATTCTCGATCATTGCCTTCGGCATCCGTTAGCGATACGGCGAAGTCCAGGCCGACCTGAAATGGGTTGATGTTTTCATTAAGTTCATGACCGTAAAGTGGCATAGCGGATTCAAGCCGCAAGGTGTCACGTGCTCCAAGACCGGCGGGTTCAATACCATGTTTTCTACCTGAAGCGAACACGTTTTCCATCACTTGATTTACATGTTCATCGCGAACAATGAGCTCGTATCCGTCTTCGCCTGTGTAGCCCGTACGACTGACGATACAGGGTTTTCCCATTTGTTCTGTTCCACGGACTCTAAAATACTTCATCGAGGAGATGTCTGTCTTGATGAGTGGCGCGACAACATCAACCGCTTTTGGCCCTTGCACGGCAATCATGGCAGTTTCTTGAGTTCGGTCGAGAACATTTAAATCATTTGCATCAGGCCACTGTGCTTCTATCCAATCGACGATTTTCGTTCTGTTAGATGCGTTTACGACCAGTAGGTAATAGCGTGTACCGCTTGGTGATTCCTGAAAGTAGACCAGAACGTCATCGAGAATGCCGCCATCATGATTGCAAATCAGTGAATAACGAACCTGGCCAGGTTGCATGTCCAGTACACTGCGCGTCAGCAATTGGTCAAGAAATGTGCCGGCACCTGGCCCTTCAAAACGCAATCGTCCCATATGGGAGACATCAAATACGGTGACCTTATTACGTGTCGCATTATGTTCGTCGACGATAGAGCTGTATTGCACGGGCATGTCCCAGCCTGCAAAATCCACCATTCTGCCGCCATGGTCAACATGCCATTGGAAGAGTGGTGTGCGCTTTGGTGGGGATTGATTTATTGCTTCTGTCATCGGTACACCTGCGTTGTCTACGAAAGAAAAGGTGCATGTGATTGCTCGGGAAAAGCAGTTGCATGCGCGGTTATTGTATCGCATGCATTCGGCGCATTCCAGAATGTTGAAAACACGGCACAGCCTGCACTTTAATAATCTGATGGTCGATTTGCATCCACTTGTACGATGTCGTAACAGCAAATAGACTCGCTGCTAGAAACTCCGCCGATTTGACTACACCATCGGGAAGAAACCATGGGACGCAAATACCTGAATCAATTCACAGAAAATGAAGATGTGGATGAAGTGCTGCTTGCCGGTGGCAAGCAACTGCGACCCAACCGCAGTGGTAATTTGTATCTACAGCTGACCCTGTCAGATAAGACAGGCAGCGTAAATGCTATGCAATGGAATGCAAATCAGGGTTCTTATGATGCGATTGAGAACGGTGATTATCTCCGCGTGCAAGGCAAGACTCAATTCTTTAATGGCAACCTGCAGATCATCATTCAAAAGTTGAGTGTGGTGGACTCTGCCAAGGTCGATGAATCAGATTTCGTTCAGTTAGGAAACGAAGATATCGGCAAGCTATTGGTGCAATTGCGGCAGTTCATCGATTCGATCGAGAACCAAAGCCTGAATCAGTTGGCAACGCTGTACCTTGAAGACAAAGAATTGGTCGACAAGTTGTGCAAAGCCCCGGCGGGTGTGAAAAATCATCATGCATATCACGGTGGTTTGCTGGATCATATTGTGCATCTGATGCGACTAGTCGACGTCGTTGTTCCTCTATATCCTCAGGTAAATAGGGACTTGTTATTGATGGGTGTATTCCTTCATGACTTGTCTAAAACATCTGAATTGCTCTTTGAACGATCCTTTGAATATTCAGACGAGGGTCAGCTGATTGGTCATCTGGTACAGGGCGTTGAATTGCTTCAGTCCAAGATCACCGAATTCAATGCGACATCAGAACAAGCATTCCCAAGTACGTTGGCATTACACTTGAAGCACCTGATTATTAGTCATCACGGTCAATATGAGTTTGGAAGTCCCAAACTGCCAATGACGCTAGAGGCTGTCACGCTGCATCACTTAGACAATCTGGATGCCAAGATATTTGCGTTTACAAATTGTATCGAGCAGAATCAGCAGTCGAATCCGGGAGACAATTGGACTCCCTATCAACCCAGTCTCGGGCGTAAGATATACCGTGGTCCGATTGAGTAACCTCTTTGCATAATGTGCAACCTGTTTCTGACCCATGGGTATCGCTCATTAAGAAACACAAGTGATGGAACAAAATCCAAAACAATCTAGGCGTAATGAACTGGCTAAATTGGTCAGTGACCACATACAACAGTCCCGCTATCGCCCAGTGAAGCCACGGGTCATTGCCAAGCAGTTGAAACTGGATATTGATGACACACGTCAATTACGAATTGTTGTGAAACAATTGGTAAAGCAGGGGTTCGCCAAGTACGGCCCGCGTCATATTGTCATACCCGGTTCCGGTAAACCAGAGATTAGCCAAGATTCCTCTGAGATTGTTGATAACACGACACATGCCGACGCTCCGGACACTGAAGAGTCAACCTCTGATTCCGATGCGCCGTCTGATGGAACGATAACTGGAAAGTTCCAGCGTAATTCAGGTGGGTTTGGATTTCTTCGTCCACTGGGCACGCCGTCAGATGTCGGAACGGAAAACGACTTGTTTGTGCCAAGGGAACAAACGCTCGGTGCAGCGACTGGAGATATTGTCCGCGTACGACGGATGCGTTCAGGGCGACAAGGTCGTCGCGGCGAAAGTGATCGTGCTGAGGTTATCGAAATCAAGGAGCGCAAAACCTTCCGGTTTGTCGGGACATATGGCGAGACAAAACGCCGCGGGTTTGTACGCGTTGATGGTACTCAGTTCGAAGAACCCGTATCTGTAGGAGACCCCGGAGCGAAAGGCGCACGCACCGGCGACAAAGTCGTCATTGAAATGGTGCGGTTTCCTGAAACGCATGACTCCGGCGAAGCGGTATTGGTTGACGTATTGGGAGCAAATGGTGAGCCGGGCGTGGATACGCTTTCTGTCATCCATGAATTCGGTCTTGTCGAAGAGTTTCCCGAAGCAGCTATGGATGAGGCCCGGCGACAAGCTGAGTTGTTTGATCCGGAACGGGTGCCGGAAGGCAGACGCGATTTAACAGCAGATACGGTCGTTACGATTGACCCTGTGGATGCGAGAGATTTCGACGATGCGATTTCACTTGAGTTGCTGCCATCCGGCAATTGGTCGCTGTCGGTGCATATTGCCGATGTCTCACATTTTGTTGAGGAAGGGTCACCGCTTGATGATGAGGCTTATCGCCGTGCGACGAGTGTCTATTTGCCGGATCGCGTGATCCCTATGTTGCCGGAGATTATCTCAAACAACCTGGCAAGCTTACAGCCTGAAAAGCGGCGGTACGCTCGTACGGCCATTATGGAAGTGAGTCCTGATGGAACCGTGCTGCATACGGAAGTTACGCGCAGTGTCATTAAGAGTGACAGGAGATTTGCTTACGAGGAGATAGACGACTTTCTGCAGAATCGTACGGCCTGGCGGGAGAAGCTAACAGAAGAGGTCTACCTGCTACTGGATCACATGTACACGCTGGCGATGGTCCTGCGCCGGCGGCGCATGGAAGAAGGTGCCCTGGAAATGGGGTTGCCGGAGATCAAAATCGATCTGGATCGCAAGGGGAGAGTGTCTGGCGCGCACCGTGTGATCAACACCGTGAGTCATCAGATTATTGAAGAGTTTATGTTGCTTGCCAACAAAAGTGTTGCCGAGTGTTTACACCAGGATGAGCTAAAGTTCCTCAGGCGGATTCATGGTGCACCGAGTCCTCGAAAGCTGGAGTCGTTGTCGCGACTGCTTAAAGAACTGAAGGTCACCGACAATGATGTACGTAGTCGATTCGATATTAAATCAGTCATCAAGACGGTAGAGGGTTCACCGGAAGAGCAGTGCGTGAATCTAGCCGTGCTTCGTAGCATGCAAAAGGCGGTCTACGGTCCGGAAGAAGAAGGCCACTACGCACTATCCTTTGCACACTACTGTCACTTCACATCACCGATTCGTCGGTATCCGGATTTGACAGTGCATCGAATGTTTGACGACTTGCAGGACAATAAAAGGCCGTCTCAGGATTTTGCAAGGCTGCAGTCTCAAGGCGAACATTGTTCTGATCGTGAGCGTAACGCGGAGTCAGCAGAGCGTGTGTTGATCAAAATGAAGTTACTAAACTACATGAAAGATCAGGTCGGTGAAGAACTGGTAGCCGTCGTTACTGGTGTTGAGGAATACGGGCTTTTTGTACAGGGTGTAAAAATTCCGGCCGAAGGACTCATTTCCGTGCGGTCCTTGCGCGACGACCACTACAAACTTGATCGTGATGCACGTCGACTCGCGGGATTCCGAAGTGGAAATGCATTTGGGCTTGGAGATACGCTGGTCGTTACGGTCTCGTCTGTTGATATGGACCGTCGAGAACTCAATTTCTCATACGTGAAAACGCTTCAAAGCCACACGCCACAGGGCAAGCCGGTCGAAGGATCCGGAGGTGGTCAGGGACGTCGTGGTGCGCGAGAACCACGTAAGCGCGGATCAATCAAGCAAGCAGCGCGACGCAGCGGAGGCAAACGTAAACAAGGCCGTCGAAGACGCGGTTAACCGGTCGCCGTTGTCAATCTGAAGCAAGTCGTTTAGCTTAAAATGAGCAGCTGACCTGCTACTCAGTCATAATTATTTGTACCGGAAGACGAGAGAAAGACACTCGATGGGAAAACAGCCGAAGACAGCCATTACACCCACGCGGGCTGAAGATTATCCACAGTGGTATCAACAGGTTATCAAGTCTGCTGATCTGGCAGAGGTGTCACCGGTACGTGGTTGCATGGTGATTAAGCCATGGGGTTGGTCCATTTGGGAAAACATGCAAGGTGTGCTTGACCGGATGTTTAAGGACACCGGGCATGTGAATGCATATTTTCCATTATTTATTCCAATGAGTTTTTTGGAAAAGGAAGCCGAG
>Ga0114933_10003924_pt1 | contig 14191 bp, 15 predicted proteins | sample 4SBtaG_FD_89691 | JGI IMG/M metagenome (GOLD analysis project Ga0114933, IMG submission 89691) | Deep subsurface microbial communities from Kolumbo volcano to uncover new lineages of life (NeLLi) - 4SBTROV12_W25 metaG | ecosystem: Environmental > Aquatic > Marine > Volcanic | place: Kolumbo...
ATGAATGATGAGCCTATTACGGTGTTTAACTACGGTAAACACCGTAGAGACTTTACCTATATTGATGATATTGTTGAAGGTATCATAAGAATACTAGATAGACCTGCACCACCTAATCCTGATTGGGATAGTAATAACCCAGATCCTGCAACGAGTAGCGCACCATATAGAGTTTATAATATTGGCAATAACAATCCAGTAGAACTCATGGATTATATTGAAGCGCTAGAAACTTCACTCGGTAAAACTGCAGAAAAAGAACTGCTACCACTCCAGCCTGGAGATGTTCCAGATACTTATGCAGATGTAGATGATTTAGTAGAGCAGTTTGGCTACAAGCCAAGCATGAGTGTTAAGCAGGGTGTTGAGAATTTTGCCAAGTGGTATAAGAAATATAACAATATTTAATAGGACAGGAGTATGGGTCTTCCAATTGTAATTCCAGTTCGTGACAAAGAAGAGGGTATCGGTACGTTGATTAATAAAATTACGCTTGCGCTAGATTGGCAATATCAGTATGAGATCATTGTGGTGGATGATAGTAATATAGACAATGTTTAATATTGATTCGGATTTTTTTACTTGTGATACGTATAGAATTGATTAAATGTACAAGTTAAATAGTGATGTGAAATAGTTGTTTAAAAAAAATACAGAGTATAAAAAATGAATAATTTAAAGAGTTTAATAAAGACAAAATTTAGTGAAAAAAATATAGATAAAATGAGATCCTATTATCGAATGGCATTTTCATTTAGTTATCCCTTACTCTGGCTGTATGGCAAATATATAAATACACCAGTACAAAAGTTAAGAAATTTTCGTAAATCGAATAGAAAATTGGAAATTGGACCGGGACCCTTGCGAATTGATGGTTTTGAGACTGTAAACATTATGTGGTTTCCTAACGTGGATTATGTTGCAGATGCATCAAAAAAATTACCATTTAAGAATGAATCTTTTTCTTTAATTTATGCCAGTCATATCTTAGAGCATATTCCATGGTATTTGACAAAACAAACTTTAACAGAATGGCATCGAGTTTTGCAGTATGAAGGGGTAATCGAAATCTGGGTTCCCAATGGTCTTTTAATAGCCAAGAGTTGGGTTGCTGCAGAAGATCTGAAATCAATTGATTTCAAAAATGATGCCTGGTTTAAGTTCAATGCAGTTCAAGATCCAGCTTTATGGGCTAATGGTAGACTTTTTTCATACGGTGATGGAACAGGAAAGCCTGGACATTCTAATTGGCACTTGGCCACATTTTCACCTCGTCTGCTTAAAGATCTTCTTGCTGAAGTTGGTTTCACACAAATTACTTATCTGGATCGTGAAGCGGTAAGAGGGCATGATCATGGCTGGATTAACTTGGGTGTGCGCGCCATTAAAACTAAAAAAGATTGAAGTGAAAACGGGTAGCCTTTCAAAGGCGTTTTCATGGATGGCATTTGGATCGATTTTTCAGGTAATAGTTCAATTTACTCAGTTGGCTATTTTAGTACGTCTATTAACGCCTCAAGATTATGGAATATTTGCCATTGTGATTGTTAGCTACGGATTGGCGATGATTATTTCAGATATGGGTTTAAACTCAGCATATATAAAAAGTCACAAAGTCACAAAATCACAGAGATCAACGCTATTTTGGCTGGGATTGTGTTTAGCAGGAGTGTCCATGTTAATTTTAAATATTACAGCTCCTATTGTCGCGATTTTTTTTAGCATAAATGAGGCTGCTATAGCGATACAAATTATTTCCATAGCGCTAATTATTTCGGCTCTAGGTGCGCAAATTAAAGCTCAATGTGAAAAAAAAATGCAATTTCCAAGTGTCGTGAAGGTCGAAATTGTTGCCTCTGTGTTTTCGTTTAGTACTGCAGTGTTTATGGCTCTCAACGATCCAGGAATTTATGTATTAGTTTTTGCTTATTTAGTGAATGTTATGATTTCAACAATCTTATATTGGCTGTTTCTTCGAGATGGATGGCTTCCAACGCTTAAATTCTCTATAGTAGATGTGAAATTTTTTTGGCGATTTGGCGCTCATCTCTCTGGACATAGGTTATTGAATAATGTTATAACTAATATGGATGTTATGATTGCTGCTCGGTTACTTGGTCCTGTCCAATTGGGCTTGTACAGTGTTCCGAGAAATTTTCTATTGAAAATACAGTTAGTGCTGAATCCAGTAATCAACAGAATATCCTTCCCGTATATATCAAAAATAAGTCAAGATAAGGGTAAGGTGGCTGCATCTTACTTGACTGTGATGCAGATTGTATCAGTGGTGAACGTGCCTATTTATCTAGGCATTCTTTTTTTTGCAGAGGATTTTAGCAGATTATATTTTGGCGATCAATGGGGCAATGAGTGGCATATTGTTGCTATTTTATCCGCTTGGGGTTTGTTTAAGTCGTTCATGAATCCTATCGGATCTCTGTTGATGGGAATGGGGAGAACAGATTTGTCTTTAAAGTGGGCGGTGTGGGTTTTACTTTTTAGTTTTCCTATTCTATATTTTGGATCTTTGTATGGTAAAGAAGGTGTTTCAATTTCAATATTATTTCTCTCTGTGTTTCTGTTAATACCAGGTTGGCGTTATCTTATTAAGCCTTTGTGTAGTTTGGGTTTTTCTAGTTACTTTTTTGAAATTACAAAATCGATAGCTATTGGTTTAGGCGCATTTAGTATTGGTAGTCTAACAGTGATAGGAATACAGACTGATATATTAAGTTTGAGTATAGGGGTCACAGTATCAATAGTGACTTATATTTTATTTATTAAATATTTTAATTTTATTGTTTATCAAAAGATAGTGGCTTTATTCAAAGGAGAATTAAATGAATTATAGATCTATAGGGGATATGGCGTCTTTAGTGAGTAGACGCACCCATATTATTGACTTAGATGTAGACTTAATTGTTGGTATTCCTAGAAGTGGAATGCTTGCAGCCAGTATCCTAGCTTTACATAGAAATATTAAATTTTGTGACATAAATTCTTTTATTAATAATACGCAACTAACTCACGGTTTTTGTCGAAAAGTTGCAGGAAGGGTCTTGGAGTACCCTCTATCAGCCAAGAAAATACTCGTGATAGACGATAGTGTAGACAGTGGCAGGTCTATGTCTGATGTTAAGAGACAGTTATCCTCTCTAAATTTAAAAGGTATTTCTATTCTTTATGCCGCAATTTACGCCACTAAAAAGGGAATTGGTTTTGTGGATTATTACTTTGAGAAAGTGGCGCAACCTAGATTATTTGAATGGAATATACTTCACCGAAAAGATACAAAGTCTTTTTGTTTTGATGTTGATGGAATATTATGTAGGGACCCTACAAATAATGAAAATGATGATGGAATAAAATATATTCATTTTATGGATTCTGTTGAACCACTAGTCCAGCCAACCTATGAACTTGGGCATCTTGTAACTAGTCGGCTTGAAAAGTATCGACCTCAAACTGAAGATTGGCTAACAGATAATAATATTAAATATAAATCCCTCTATATGTTAGACCTGCCTTCTGGTGATGAGCGAAGAAGGTTAGCATGTCATTCAGATTTTAAGGCTCAAGTTTACAATTCTATTAAGGCGTCTAGTCTATTTATAGAAAGTGATTTGAAACAATCGGTAAACATTGCAAAAAAAAGCGGAAAGTATTGTTTATGCCTTCCTGATAATCAACTCATCGATCCAAATTTATCATTTAATTCAATTAGGAATAATTTCACCTATACTAATAGACGGCTTACCCAAAGAATTGTGAATAAAATTAAGAGGATCACTTATGGAAAATAGCATGCTCGAACTATTTCGTCGAAAAAAAAACACCTCTCGCTTTCGGAAAAACACGCACTTTCTTCCTTTATGAAGTCTAAATTTATTATTATTGTGCCATCTCTGAATAACGGTGGTGCTGAAATCGTAGGGATAAATATAGCAAATTTTCTCACTTCTCAAGATTTTTCAGTGGATCTTATTTGTTTAAAGGGTTTTAAAAATATATCCATAGATAAAATAAGCCCCTCTGTTAAAATACACTTCTTTGAGGCTAAGCGTACATTATGGTCAGTTGTTAAGCTGCATAGATTCTTAAAAAATAATTCCGATGCATGCTTAATGTCTGTGATTCGAGATGTAAATATTGTTACCGCTATTGCGGCTTTTGGTATTACTTTTCGAGCTATATATTTCAGAGAAGCAAATACTTTTGATGGGTTTAAGTATATGACTAAACGTAGGAAAATTTTTTATAAATTTCTAATGATGTTATCTTATATTAAAGCGGACAAGGTTATAGCAAATTCTTTTGATACCAAGGCAGATCTTATTTCTTCTCATATTTGTAAATCTTCAAAAGTAAAGGTTATTGGAAATCCGGTATTACCATATAATTTTCTTCATTTGGGAAGGGTAAATGTTGACCTTGATTGGTTTGACAATAAGTCTGTCAAGGTTATCTTATCCGTTGGCAGGCTATCGCCTCAAAAAAATTTTACCTACCTGATAGACGCATTCTCTAAGGCTTATTTAAATAATAATAATATCCGACTACTTATTATTGGTGATGGTCCTCTTAAATCTGAATTAAGCGATCAAATTTTACAAAAAGGGCTAAGGGGGTTAGTGCGAATAGTTCCCGGTAAAGCAAACGTGTTTCCTTATTTTTATCGATCAGATATTTTTGCGCTCACTTCGCTGTGGGAAGGTTTCGGAAATGTTATTGTTGAGGCAATCGCATTTGGTTTACCTGTGATAGCTTCTAAAGTGCCTGGAGGAGTTTCAAATATTTTGAGAGGCGGTGTTGGAGATTTGGTTTCTCTTGATGATCAATCTATTTTCGTCAAAAAAATGCTTAGGCTTATAGAAAACAGTGATATACAAGATGACAAAATGGTAGCTAGAAAGAAGCGAGCAATGGATTATACAGTGGAAAAAATTGTACCTGATTATCTATCTGAAATATGGCTCGATTAAAATTTATTTTATTCTTTTTAAAGAGGGTTTAAAAATATACAAGCTGACAATAAATAATATTTAAGCTGGCTAATAAGCGTAATTCAAAAAAATATATTGTATCTTTATTCAAAAATTAAACAGGAGTGTTGGGCATGAAAAGTTATATTAAAAAATTAGGTTTACATCATTCATTAAAAAGTATTCGATTCGATTTGTTGCGAATGAAAGCGCGAATAGGATTAAGTTCAAAATATAGACGCATTTCAAGAATGACCGCTATAAAGAAGTTGCATCTTGGTTGCGGCAAGAGGAAGGTGCCTGGCTGGCTGAATATGGACATAACAAACTCTGATTTAGATATTGATTTTTCCGAAGCAAGACTTCCTTTCCCCGATCAGAGTGTAAAGTATATTGTCTCCCAACATATGATTGAACATCTGTATTATTATGCAGAGTTTATTCCATTGATTGACGAGATGGCAAGAGTATTAGAAGATAATGGAGAGGTGTGGCTTTCATGTCCTGACTTAGAAAAGGTGGTTGCGAGTTACCAAAACCATAAATGTAAAGATTTAATTTCAGATAGACTAGAAAGATTTCCTAATGCTTTTATCCCAGATCCTTCCCAGCATTTTATAAATATACTTTTTCATCAGGAAGGCTCCCATAAAAATTTGTATGACTTTGATATGCTTGAATATGCTGCAATTAAAGGAGGGTTTTTAAATGTCGAGAGGGTTGATGAAAAAGAATTCTTGTTGAATTTTCCTGAATTCCCTAAAAGAGGTGATGACCATCAGAGTATATATGTTCGAATATCTAAATAGAATTATAGGCTTTGTATGATTATAATTATACTATAGATTTTTTCACCAATTTTTAATGTTAGGAAAAAACAGTCAAGAATAAGATGAAGTGCTTTTCTATTCAGAATGTTTAATATGATCGAAGCATATTGAAATGGAGTTAAAAAATATTAGTAAAATTTCAAGTTCTAATATGGTATTACATGTAATCACCGGATTAGGAAATGGAGGGGCAGAGGGTGTCCTTTATCGCTTGGTAACAGCTAAAGGCACAAAGAAGCATGTTGTTGTATCTATGACAGATATGGGAAAGTATGGCCCTATGCTCCAAAGTAATTTTATTGATGTTTATAATTTAAATATGCCTAGAGGCAGAGTTACATTGTCAGGAGTCTTTCGTTTTTATAAAATCTTAATGAATTTAAAGCCTAATGTTGTACAAACATGGATGTATCATTCAGATTTGTTTGGTGGATTGATATGTTATATGATTGGCATAAGAAAAATTTTTTGGAATGTTAGGGGTGCGGAATTAAACAAACAGCATACAAAATTATTAACAAGGGCTGTTGTAAAAATTTGCGCGCTATTTTCAAGAATTATTCCTATATCTGTTTGCACATGCTCATTTAATGCAATTACTGTGCACAAAAAACTGGGATATGTCGATAGTTTTACGTATATACCAAATGGTATTGATACGGTTTTATATTGTCCTGATGTTGTTTATAGGGAGGGGTTTAGGAGAGAACTTAATATAGAAAAAGATGATTTTTTGATTGGGATGGTTGCACGTTATGCACCACAAAAAGATCATAAAATTTTATTAGAATCACTGTCTAAAATTATTAAAAAATTTAAAGAAGTTAATGTTAAATGTGTTCTTATTGGTAAGGATTTAAACTACAAAAACTCACAAATTGTGAAACAAATAAATTCACTTGGATTAATGAAAAATGTTCTACTATATGGAGAAAGCGATAATATCCCAAAAGCAATGAATGGCTTGGATTTACACGTTCTATCCTCAGCTTACGGAGAAGGGTTTCCAAACGTTATTGTAGAGGCGATGGCATGCGGGGTTCCGTGCGTTGCCACCAATGTAGGCGATTCTGCACTAATTATTAATGATAATAAGTCAACTGTAGAGCCTGGAGATGTTATGCAATTATCCAACTCGATAACACGGTTGGTTAATGTTTCCAATGATAAAGATAGGTGGAGGGAGTTATGTAACGAATCAAGGCGCAGGGTTGTTGCAAATTATAGCCTTGAAGTGATGGCTGATAGATACGACAGAATGTGGAACAGTGAGTGCAGATAGAAGTCTTTAATAACCCAATAGATGTTGTCACTTCACTGGCTATATTTCTAATCGGACTGTTTGTGATCGAAACTGTTAGAAAAAGATTGCATATTAAACAATTTGTTGCTGCTCTAATTTATGTGTGGCACACGCTGTTTTCAATGGCTTATATGGCCATGGGATTTTATACACAGAGTGATAGCTCTAATTATTATTTAAGAGCTTTGGATTATGACTATCAGCCTGTAATCGGATTTGGAACTAATTTTGTAGACTTTCTAATGAAACAATTGGTTACTGTCTTTTCATTATCGTATTTTGAATTATTTTTATTTTTTGGTTTTTTTGGTTCTCTTGGGCTTATATTTTTTTACGCTTCAATTCAATCAGTGGTTAGAAATAAGACTAAATTAATTAAAAGATACGCTCCATTATTGGTGTTTTTACCAGGCTTAAGTTTCTGGTCTTCATCTATAGGAAAAGATTCAATTGCACTATTATCGGTAGGTTTGTTTACATGGTGGGCATTTGTAAATAAATCAAATAAAATAATATTTTTTTCAATAATTATAATGTTGTTAGTACGGCCGCATGTAGCAGCCATGATGGTGATTGGTCTAGTAGCATCCCAATTATTTGGAAATGGCAGTAGGGTGTTGAGTGTTTCTGGTTTAATTACCCTAGCCACCTCCGCTTTTATTGGGTATTTTTTAATCAAGTATGGGTTAAAGTATTCTGGGTTGTCAATTGATGGGCTAAATATTGGCATACTTCAAGAGTATTTTCAGCATAGGCAAGCATTGAATCAGTCAGGGGGCTTGGCTATAAATATCCAAGATTTAACCATATTTGAAAAGGTATTTGCTTTTCTTTTTAGGCCATTATTTTTTGATGGTGTCAGTGTATTTATACTTATAGCTTCTATTGAAAACCTCATTATTTTTTTATTTTTATTTTATTGCATTAGAAACACTAGCTTAAGAAGGGTTAACAATTTAAAGTATTATTTGCATGCAGCTACATATTCCGTAGTATTTATATTTATAATGTCATCTGTTGCTGCAAACATGGGAATTGCACTTAGGCAAAAATGGATGGTTTTACCTGTCTTTTTATTAATTTTTATTTCCCTTTCCAGAGAAATAAAAATTAATAAAATAATTAACAATTGATGAATATTGCCCTAATAACAACAAAAAGCCTTACAATTGAAAAGTTTTTACTTCCTTTTGTTGATGTATGCTTAAATAATAATGATTCTTTGGTGTTGCTATGTAATAGTGTGCATAAACTAAAAGACCAAAAATATATATCTGATGATATTGATACATTTGATGTTAATTTTCCAAGTTCATGGTTTGAAATATTAAACCCTTGGTTTATGTTGGGCGTATTTTATAGAACAAGGAGATTTTTAAATTCCCATAAAGGGCATGTTTTTTATATTCATACGCCTGTTGCCACCCATATTGTAAGGATTTCAAGTTTATTTTTAAATATAAAAATTGTCTATCATGTTCATGGATTTAGATTTCACGACCAAGGAAAGGTGTTGAAAAACTATTTTTCAGAAAAGATTGAATTGGTATTATCAAAAGCTACAACTAAATTTATCACCATAAATAAAGATGATTATAAATTTGTTTGTAATAGAATTAAAAAAAGTGTCAATTTAATTCATGGTGTTGGCGTTGATACTAATAAATTAATCAAGATTGCTAAAAATAAAAAAATAAAAAATAGTAAGTTAATTATTGGTGTAGTTGGGGCTTATAAAATTGAAAAAGGTTACGATGATATAATTAATTTGGTTAAAGTATTGGATGCCGATATAGAAATAGAAATTCATTGCTATGGCTATGGTGATAAAAGATTGATTAGATCTCGTGTTGCGAATAGACAATCAAACCACGTAGGTATTTTTTTTCATGACTTTTCTAACAATATACTCAATATTATTTCTGGATTTGATTTGTTGATTCATCCTAGTCGTAGAGAAGGGTTACCAGTATCAGTCATGGAGGCAATGTGCCTTGGCGTTCCAATTGTTGCCACAAATATTAGAGGTTGTAGAGATTTGATTAATGACAAAATAGATGGCAGACTTTATCCACCTAAAGATGTACATGCATTGCATGCAATTCTAGATGACTTTTTAATAAATAAAACTAAATATGATAATTATGCTAAATTAGCCCAATCAAAGTGTATTGAAAACTTTGATGCTAAAGAAAAAGCTAAAGAAATGTACGATATTGTAGGTGAGGTTTATGAATCTTGAGTTTAAGGAAATAATAGATTCAGATGTCGATTCAGTTGTATCTTTATTTTATGAGGTGTTCGAAAGAACCCTGCCTAAATCTTATTACATCTGGAAATATAAAAAAGACAATCAATATACCTCCTTCTGTGTTTACGATGATGATGTAATAGTTGCTCATGTGGGTTATAAAATTAATATTTTTATTGAGGGTGGGCGTGAATATTTGTTAGCATCAAGACATACAAGCATGGTTAAAGATGGATATAGAGGTGGCGGACTTTATAAAGACCTTATTAAATTTTCAATCAAAGAGTTGAGAAAATATAGAGTTTCTATAATTTTGGCTTGGCCAAACATTAACAATATGAAGGCATCATTAATGCATGAAGATTACTTTCCGTTATCTCAACTTACTACATTAACACTCTCTTCTATCAAGAAGCATTCGAAGCACTATGATAAAGTCAGCTTTAAAAAAGTAACTGCACAAGACTTATTGAATCTGGAAAGTCATTTTGATGTGAAATTTATTAAAATAAAAAAAGATTTTAATTACTTAAAAAACAGGTATTTGAATCATCCGACCAATTCTTACTATGTGCATACTTATAAAAATAGTAATTCAATTATTATTTATCGTATTTGTAATGAATACTTAAATATAGTTGATTTTTTTTCACCTCCTAATTGTTTGCTAAATCACTTGGAAGATTTTATTGTTTCTATGAATGATTTTAATTTCACAGTACAGGCGTGGTGTAGTATTTTTGAAAAAGAAAGATATTCTGCTTTTCTGAGAAATGGCTTTATTCCTCAAAATCCAATATTTAACTGTGGTTACTACCCTGTTTCTAATATAAATAAAGAGTTTTTATTGCCACACAAATTCTCTTTTTCAATGGGCGATACTGATGTTTTTTAAAACTTGTCAGTTGTTGATAGATTTTGCATTATTAATATTATTATTACCATTTAATATTGTGGTATTGCCGATCATTTCAATTATCATTTTAATTTTTGATGGAGGTCCCGTATTTTTTGTTCAAGAAAGGGTTGGCTTAAATTTAAAATATTTTAAAATTTATAAATTTAGAACAATGTCACTCAATACAAATTTGACTGAGTCAGAAAGAATTTCCAAGGTTGGCAATTTTTTAAGACGATCAAGTTTGGATGAGCTTCCGCAGTTAATTAATATTTTAAAAAGAGACATGTCATTCGTCGGGCCTCGTCCATTAACTCGAGAAGTGTTGCTTTCCAAGGATAACACTTCTTTTGCATATAAAAGATCAAGCGTGCTGCCTGGGCTTACTGGATATACGCAAGCTAAATATACTGGAAGTAGAAGGAGTTTTACTCAGAAACTTAAGATTGATTTGGAATATGTGGATAAGAAGACGTGCTTTCTTCTCTTTAAAATATTGTTTATGACAGTTAAGGTTCTATTTGTTAGATTTAAACATAATAAAACTGGAGAAACCTTATGATCAAATCAAATACAGTTGTGGTTATCGCCCCTCATGCAGATGACGAAGTTTTAGGGTGTGGTGCAACGATAGCAAGACATGTATCAGAAGGCGATAAAGTTGTTGTGGTTATTATGACAAATGCCAATATTGGAGCTCCTGAACTTTTTTCAATTGAAGACATTAATATGGTTAGAGGTGAGGCTAAACTTGCTCATAAAATTCTAGGAGTATCTGAGACTATTTATTTAGATTACCCCGCCCCTGCGCTTGATCAATTTCCTTCATATAAAATAGCTATAAAAATTAGCAAGATATTTGATAAGTGCAAACCGACATATCTATACCTCCCTTTTCCTGGAGATATGCATTTAGATCATAAGGCTGTTTACCAAGCCGCATTGGTAGCTGCTAGGCCACAAGGAGATTATAGTGTGAAAAATATTTTTTGCTATGAAACTCTATCTGAAACAGATTGGTCTCCAACCCTAAACAACGAATATTTTTCACCAAATTATTTTGTTGATGTAACTGATTTTTTTGATCAAAAAGTGGAGGCTATAAAATGCTTTTCTTCACAGTTAAAAAGCCCTCCACACCCTCGATCTATTGAGGCAATCATGCATTTGTCAGGATATAGGGGGGCGACAGTTGGGGTTAAAAGGGCAGAGGCTTTTGCAGTTGAAAGGATTATAAATTCATTTAAATAAAGAGTCGTTTAAGTTGTCTTGATCCAAAAACATTATGATTAACAGAAAAATATTCATTTGTTCATGGGTAAATTTAAAGGAGATTTGTAAAAATGGGAAATAGATTTTCTGGCTGGAAATACCCAGAGATTGAAGATGGTAAACCTACCAAATATAATTGGGTTGTTCAAAATATAGAAGGCTTTGATTTAGGATTTGAGACGGATATTGGGGCTTTTTCATATATTAATGCTTTGCATGGTGTTGAGATAAAAGACTATGTTCAAGTTGGCTCTCACTGTTCTATTTATTCAATTTCAACAATTGACGATACTTTTGGTAAAGTAGTATTAAAGAGGAATTGTAAAATTGGTAGCCATTCAACAGTTCTTCCAGGGGTGATCGTGGGTAAAAATTCGATTATTGGTGCGCATAGTTTAGTTAATAGGGATATTCCTGATAATGTGGTCGCCTTTGGTGTTCCTGCTATAGTGGTACGCAAGTTGCAGGGGGGGGGGTAGCTCAAAAGAGTAGCTCTAATTATGCTGTTTGGTTGAAGGCGGCATGATGAAAAGAGTATATGGAATATATGGTGCAAGTGGTTATGGAAAAGAAGTTTACCACTTAGTTAAAGAAGTAGCAGAAATAGAGAGTCTTAGTGGGTATGAAATAGTCTTTGTTGATGACGCTAGTAATTATGATGATTTACTGGGTTGCAGAGTTTTAAGTTACAAGGACTTCATGTCTTTAAGTTCTTGTAACTTAAGTATTACTATCGCAATAGCAAATGGAGTTATTAGGGAGAAACTAACCAATAAGTGCATAAACGATAAAATTAACATTTTAAATATTAAGGCGAGTAATGTTGTAAAAATGGATGAAGTTAAGTTGGGAGTTGGATATATTTTAAATCCATTCGTTACTTTGACTTCATCAATAAAAATTGGCAAAGGATTTCAGGCAAACCTATATAGCTATGTCGCCCATGATTGTGTAATAGGTGATTATGTTACGTTAGCACCGTGTGTTAAATGTAATGGTAATGTAGAAATTGGCAATCATGTTTATATTGGAACAGGTGTAATAATTAAACAAGGAAGGGTTGGAAAACCCTTGAAGATAGGTGACAGGGTAACAATACAAGCTGGATCTTTTGTAACAAAAAACATTCCAGATGGAATGACTGTGTTTGGTAACCCTGCAATAGAATTAACAAAAGATAATTTAAAGAGGAGGCAATAGTATGTCAAACTTCTTTAAAAAACTAGAACTGGAAGAGATAGAAATAGGTATGGAAGCTAGCTATTCACAAACTATAACAGATGCCGATGTAAAAGCGTTTTCTGGGATATCTGGCGATAAAAACCCTATGCACATGGATGATGAATACGCCGAGAGTTCTAGATACAAAAAAAGAATAGCTCATGGAATGATTTCTGCCTCATATTTTTCATCTTTATTTGGTACTAAAATACCTGGCGAGGGTTGTGTGTATGTCGCTCAATCTCTTAATTTTAAAAGACCCGTGTATTTGGGCGACACTGTAAAAGCCATGGTTGTTGTTAAAAATATCGATTTAAAAAAGAGACGTGTGTTTTTTGATACAGTTTGTAAAGTAAAAAACAAAGTAGTGATCGATGGGTGCGCTGAGCTTTATGTGCCTTAATTACAATAGATTAATTTGTTATGAGTGTTGAATTTTCATCATGGCCTTCCTTCTCTAATAAAGAGGCTAATGCGGTAAGTAGTATTTTGTCATCCAATAAAGTTAATTATTGGACGGGTGATGAGTGTCGTGAATTTGAAAAAGAGTTCTCTATCTGGTCTGAGTCACAGTATGCGGTGACTTTAGCGAATGGCACCTTGGCGCTGGATTCTGCGTTTAAAGCTTTAAATGTGGGTAAGGGTGACGAGGTGATTGTCACTTCTCGTACCTTTATCGCCTCAATCTCTTCTATTGTAAATGCTGGGGCAGTGCCTATATTTGCAGATGTGGATTTAGACTCTCAAAATATTACACCTGAAACGATTCGCGCTGTTATCACCGATAAAACTAAAGCAATCGTCTGCGTGCATTTGGCTGGCTGGCCATGTGATATGGATGAAATAATGGCGATTGCGAATGAACATGATCTGTATGTCATTGAGGATTGTGCTCAAGCCCATGGAGCGAAATACAAAGGTAAGCCTGTTGGCTCAATTGGGCATATCGGTTGTTGGAGTTTTTGTCAAGATAAGATAATGACTACAGGTGGTGAAGGTGGAATGGTAACGACCAATGATGAATCTTTATGGCGAAAGATGTGGGCATATAAAGATCATGGCAAAAGTTATGAGGCCGTCTATGAACGAGAGCATGCGCCAGGGTTTAGATGGCTGCACGAATCATTCGGCACCAACGGGCGCATGACTGAAATGCAAGCTGCAATTGGTAGGATTCAATTAAAAAGAATGCCAGATTGGCATAGTAAGCGCTTGAGTAATGCTAACAAAATCTGGGGTGCTGCCAAACAGTGTAAAGGATTACGAGTGCCAACGATTCCCGACTATATAGAGCACGCCGCTTATAAGTGCTATGTGTTTGTTGAGTTGGATGAGTTAGATTCAAATTGGAGTCGTGACAGAATTATTAAAGAAATTAATGCCTTGGGCGTTCCGTGTTATTCAGGTTCTTGTTCCGAAGTTTATTTAGAAAAA
>Ga0114933_10003925_pt1 | contig 14190 bp, 13 predicted proteins | sample 4SBtaG_FD_89691 | JGI IMG/M metagenome (GOLD analysis project Ga0114933, IMG submission 89691) | Deep subsurface microbial communities from Kolumbo volcano to uncover new lineages of life (NeLLi) - 4SBTROV12_W25 metaG | ecosystem: Environmental > Aquatic > Marine > Volcanic | place: Kolumbo...
CGCACTTTGGTCTTGAAAAAGCGACAGACATGCCAGATTTACCCGACTACATCGAAATACCGATTTCAGAAATTGCAGTGCAATTGGGAATGGATGAATCAGTAATTGGAGAAATTATAAACACCGCTGATAGAGAATCGACAGACGTCTCACAAACTAAATATGGAGAAGCCGCCGGAGGAGCCTAAGGGTCACCAATTTTATAAATATCGCAATCAAATCACTCTCGCTGAAACTTAAGTACGATCATTTCACACTTGCCTAAATTGATGTCTGATCGCTATTTACAGCATTTACGAGAATCGACATATTCCCTGGAGCGTGACGATTTTCCATCATTGCTTGATGTGCTTCACCTATCTGATCAAACTGATAAACGTCTGATAAAACAGGATCCACCGATCCTGAGATAACCATATCGTTTAGTCCTGAACATTCTTCGGTAGTAGCGAAATGGGACCCCTGCAAACGTTTTTGCCGCATCCAGAGATACCTTAAGTCTACGTCGGCATTGTATCCAGTCGTGCCAGCGCAAATAACAACCATCCCACCGTTATCACAAAGAAATACAGATGTGGGAATAGTTCCCTCACCCGGATGCTCAAACACAATCTTTGGCGATCGTCGATCGCCAAGAACTTCCCAAAATTTCTTTCCAAAAGCACGAACTCCCTGCATCCATTTGCCGAAAGCTTCGGCATCATCGACATCTGGTAAGCGACCCCAGTGAGTAAATTCAGGATCTTTTCTATTGATAACGCCGTGTGCACCCAGCTCATAGCACATATCGTATTTGCTCTCATCTGACACAACGGCTATCGGAATACCGCCACGTGCCTTCACAATCTGCAAGGCCATTACTCCTAATCCGCCTGTTGCACCCCAGACCAACACCGGATCACCCTCATTTACGACATGCGGCTCCCAAGAGAGCAGCTGCCTATATGCGGTGGCTCCAACCAACATGTATGCGCTCGCCGCTGCCCAGGTGTGCTGAGGAGGCTTAGGAAAACACTGATAATGATCGACCAGTGCAAACTGCGCAAAAGACCCATAATTTAATTCATAGCCCCATATCTTAAAAGTGGGCGAAAACGCGGGATTACCGCCAGATACGATGTCAGGATCACTCTCATCCCAGCTGCCACAGGATAAGACAACTTCATCACCAACTTTCACGGAGGACACTGCATCACCAACTGCCCAGACAATTCCGGACGCATCTGACCCACCAATATGAAAATCTTCTTGCGCTCCCTGCTTCTGGCGTGCTCCAATTACATCAACTGGCGTCCCCAAAGCAGCCCAGACATTGTTGTAATTAACACCCGCCGCCATGACCCACACAAGAACCTGGTTGGCTTCCGGTGTAGGAACATCTACAACCTCCACCTCAAATGCGTCAGAAGGATCTCCAAACCGTTCCGGGCGTATTAATGACGCATACATCTGTTTAGGCACATGGCCTAACGGAGGCGTCTCACCAAGCTCGTATAAATCCTTAGTTTCAGTCATAGATTCCTCCAGGGCTCATCAGTTTAGAAATAAACATTTTATCTCCGACTTTATTTTTTATAACTGTACAGCACGATAAACGGCCTCGCGCACAGGCGCTAGATCTAAATCATCTTGTAACTTACTTTCCAATTTAGAAAGATAAAAAATATCAACTACTTGATTTCCGATAGTGTCCACTTTTGCTAGATGAATGTTGAGGTCGAGATCTGACAAAGCTTTAGTTATTTGATACAAAAGAGTCGGACGATCTTTAACACTAACTTCTAGAATTGTGTATTGTTCTGAACTGACATTGTCAAAGTCTATAGTCACCGGCAACTCATCAAAGTACGTGTTTTGATATCTAGATAGGACTTGGGCGACCCTTTGCTCGACATTATTGATCATCCCAGCATCTCTCGGGAATTCCTCAAACAACCTGTCCCAGCGCGTCTGGTCAATCTCATGACCTAGTGCATCAGATACATGCCACACTTGTATTGCTAAACCATCATCACGCGTATGTGCCACTCCAGAAAGTACACCGATGTTAAAGCCGGCCAAGAGTCCCGCGATATCACGTAGCAGACCGGTTCTATCACGAGACACGATACTAAACTCATACACATCACCTAAGGATTCGTATTTTAGTGATACCTGTTCAGTGGAACCAAGCAATGCGTCAATCTGAACAATGTGTTGTGCAATGAGTTCATACCTGGTTCCGATCAAATAGCTCTCATCCACTAAATTTAGATGACTCTCGATAACGTCAGAATCGTAAAAATCGGCTAGATAGGCCTTTACCTGATGTAACCGCTCTACAAGTTGTGAAGAACCATCAATTTGGAAATACGCCTCGACTCGCTTGTACAGTGTTGAAATCAGTTGTGATCTCCATTGATTCCATGCCTTTCCACCCGTAGCACGAGCGTCGGCCGCAGTGACTAAATAAAGTAATCGCAGCGTTGGAAGATCAATAAGCTGAGTAGCCACATCAGCTACTACCGACTCATCAGAAATATCTCGACGAGTGGCGGTCTCGGGCAAGAGGAGATGATATCGAACTGCTCTAACTATTCGATCGCGCGCATCAGCGGAAATCTTAAACCGCTCACAAATCACCTCTGCAAACTCTGCACCCAAAGGACTGTGAGTAGAGCCCCTACCTTTACCGATGTCATGCAAAAGAGAGGCTATAAGAAACTCATACGCATTTTCGAGTTTGTTATATATAAGTTGGAGAGACTTATCAAATTCGTCTCCATTCTCAATAATCCGATGTGCTTCCAAGACTGCTCTAGCGTTGTGAACATCAATTGGATGTGTATGAAAAGAGACTCTATGGGGCCTTGCACGTAAAGGTTCCCATTCCGGCAGTAGCTCGGCGAAATAATCATCCGTTGGAAGCGGCTCCAAATCACCTCTATCCATACGCTTTTTCATTCGATCTATTCCGTCCAAGAACACATCAAGGCTGGGCTCTTGCCGAGATGGAAATTCGCCATTGGAATCCACTTCAGTAACAGAAGGATTAACTCTCAATAAATTAGAAAGGCACAAATCAACATCGCGCATAGCAGAGAACAGATCCCGCTGCCACTGAACAATGTCTACTTGTAGCCAATCACCCACTCGTGGCGCTATATCCGGATGCAGTAAATTAACCGTCCTAGACGAACTGCGATGTTGAGCATGCAAAGCGTTTCGAGTGGCCAAAAGAACTTCGCGAGCATTCGTAAGCATCCCGACGTGGTCATCTCCGAGCTCAGATTCAGGGTCAACGTAGCGCTGAATTGCATAAATCCAATTTATCGAACTCAGTGTTCGTAGACCGCCTCGACCAGACTTGATATCGATCGCTAAAGTTTGCCAGGGCTCATTATCGCGTTGAATTTTATAACGTTTGGCGAGTTCACTAATAAAAGCCTCTCCATGAACATTCATAATCCGCGATCTTTCCTTCTCAAAAGATCGCCACAATTCTTCTGAACCAGCTATAAATCTTGCGTCAATTAGGGAGGTAGCTGTTTCGATGCTTTCCAATGATTGGCGCTCCAAATCCCTAATTTCCCGCACTGAATATCCAAGCTTAAAATTAGCATCCCATAACGGATATAAGATTTTCGCTGCAGATTCTGTTGAGTCTTCATCGACCAAAATCATCAAATCAATATCAGAAAAACGCGTCTCTTCAAACCGCGCATTACTACCATGAGCTATTAACGTGAAAGTATTATTTTCCGTTCCAGATTTCGCTTCATTAACTACCGCTCTCAGTGCCTCATCCAAATATCGGGTGAGCTTATCTGAGGTCTTAAAACCTGCAAGCTCTACAGATACCGGTAGGATTTCATTCCTCAAATTCTGAAACTTTGTGAGTAATTCACTGGAAGACATTATGAGCTCAGATTTCTTATAGATTATGATGTTTATCTAAACAATTAGATCAACATTCGGTCAATGCTAAGTTTAGTAGAAATACAGCAATTTCAGTCTGCAGCACTAAACAGCATCCTCTCCTCGCTCTCCAGTCCGTATTCGTACTACATCCTCGACATCGAGAATTAGTACTTTTCCATCACCTATCGAACCCGTGTGAACCACTTCTTCGATCATACTCATTGTCTCTGGAGCCATAATATCGTCGATCAAAATCTCAATACGTACTTTTTGAACCAGATCAACCTCATACTCCGCACCACGATATACCTCTTGGTGCCCAGCTTGTCTACCAAACCCTTGCGCTTCCACCACGGTAAGACCACTGATTTCAGTGGTCCTTATTGCTTCAATTATGTCGTCTACTCGGTAGGGATTGACGTAAGCTAATACAAGTTTCATTCACATCAATCCCCACCAAGAAGAAAGTACCTACTCAGTCAGCCGGTATCCTTGTTCATTATGTAAGCTAAGGTCCAGTCCCTGTCGCTCTTCGTCTTCTGTAACCCGTAAGCCAATAAACTTATTAATTAATAGGGCAAGTATAGCCGTCATCGCACCAGACCAAACAATTGCAATCACAACCGATATAATTTGTTTAACTAATTGACTTCCACCTGCGCCATCCACAGCCAAAACTCCCAGGAGTACGGATCCAATAATTCCGCCTACCAAGTGCACCGCAACCACATCAAGCGAATCATCAAACTTAAATATTGCTTTAAGTCTCAAAGCGTAGAAACATACGGCTCCAGCCACAGCACCAATAACTAGGGCTCCGAATGGATCAACGAATCCGGCTGCCGGGGTGATTGCTACGAGTCCTGCAACCGCTCCTGAAGCAAACCCAAGCGTAGTCGCACGGCCTTGAACCATTTTTTCAACAAGCAACCAAACTGTTGCAGCCGTTCCTGCAGCTACTTGCGTTGCCATGAAAGCATCTGCAGCTGCCTGATCAGCAGCCAGAGCAGAACCCGCATTAAAACCAAACCAACCAAACCACAGCAAGCCAGCTCCAATTAATGTCAATGGCAGCATATGCGGTCTAATCGCGCTTGTTCCGTAACCAAGTCTTGGTCCAATCATTATCGCTAGCACTAAAGCTGCAACACCAGCATTTATATGTACAACCAGTCCACCTGCGAAGTCCAGTGCTCCGAGATTTTCACCGATATATCCCCCGCCCCATACTGCTGTAGCGAGTGGCACATACACCACGATTGACCAAAGAATAATGAACAGCGTCCATGCGCCAAACTTCATCCGTTCAGCAACAGCTCCCACAATCAGGGCAGGAGTGATAATTGCAAACATTAACTGAAACATCATGAACGCGGAATTTGGAATCCCACCCACAATACTTTCAGTTCCATCTCCGTCAATCCCACGAAGTCCAAAATAATCCAAATTACCTAGAATGGTCGTACCAGAAATTTCAAATGCACTGCCACCAACCAAGTGGCCAAATGCCAAAGTTCCGCCAATTAGAGTCCAAACAATAGTGATTACTCCCATGGCAATATAGTTCTTCAGCAACATTGCCAAAATGTTCTTGCCGCGAACCATTCCTCCATAAAAAAGTGCAAGACCAGGTGTCATTAATAACACCAAGGCACTGCTCGTCAGAATCCAAGCTGTCGCTCCGCTATCCATGAGTACAATTCCTCTCTTTCATTAATCAACTACAAAATTAGCTTGCGGTTGCTCAATATCTACTCCCTTAGGGTCTATCGGAATTGTTACAAATATATTACAAAGAAAATAAAGCTCAATGAAATACGCTTTAAGCGCAGGTAACCCTGCGCCATGACCTCAAAAAAACCAATCGACCCACAAGCTTTATCAGTAGTTGGAAACGAGAATTTCTTTAATCTTAGATCGACCTGCTTTATCGGAGTTAATAGACCTTCGAGCATCAACTTCAGATATAGCGTAGTCCCGCAGAGCACCGTCAAATAACCCCCTGATATAGTCATGAGCGGAGTTAGAGAGCAAAAATTTTACTTCTTGATCAGTGAGAAAATCACAAATCGACCTCAACCTAATCTGCTCAACACGACCAAAGCCACCTGGGTTATATGAAGTAAACGACGACGTCACGGATAAGGGTTCAAACGGGGGATCGAAGTAAACAAAATCATTGCTGGAAAAATCAGTTAAGCATTCTGCATAATCACCGTGAAAAATCTCTGTTCTGTTAAGTAAGTGTGAGGCTGTCCTTAACACTCCTTCGTTTACAATTTTCGGATTCTTATATCGACCATGCGGAACATTAAACACGCCTTTTTTATTTACTCTATACAAACCATTGAAACATGTCTTATTGAGAAACAAGAATTGAACGACCCGATCAATTAATTCTTTGTGCTCGCTTGCACGTTGCGCATAATAAAAGCTCGATCGATCTGCCTCCCCCAACGACAAATACGCGGCCTCGACCGCTGCCAACTTCTCAAGAAGCTCATCTAATCGATCGCGCACCACAACAAACGAATCCATCAAAGTCATATTGGAGTCATTAATCACAACTCGTTCAGGAGGTGATTCTCGATCAAGTAACGCAAATGTAAAGGCCGCTCCTCCGCACATAGGCTCATAGAAAGTAGATATTTTCACCGGCGCTCGCGCAAGAAGCTCAGGCAAAAGTTGTCTTTTCCCACCCGCCCACTTTAAAAATGGCTGACCAATTTTATCTGCCATGGCTAATCAAAAAGACTGTAAGGGCGAAACCCCGACACTTGTCGCAGCCTCTGATATCTGTTTCCAGGTCTCTTCGTCGACTGGTATACCTGATCTAAGCCTCTCATTCATCTGTATTCTTTCGGGTTCTCCTGCTGTAAGCACCTCTGTAAAGTTCTCCGCGTACGGTGGTTCCTTAACAAAATTCAACAATTCTGTGACCTCGTGCTTCCAATCTTCAGGATCAAGGAAGTTTGCAATATTAATTGCCATCAACCAAGTGCCATTCGTCCCGCGCACCGACTCTTTGGCCGATCCTGATCCAGATAATATTCCGCCCAGCGCTTCCATAGCTAAGCTTAAACCAAACCCTTTGTACCCACTTAGCAATCCACCAAATGGCAAAAGTGCGCCACGTTTTTCATTTTCACCAGTCCCATACAGGTCATTAGGATCCACAGTTGCTTTGCCATCCCCATCGATTAATACGCCCTCAGGAACTGTCACACCTTTATTCACCGCAACCTTCATTTTGCCTTCAGCAAGCACGGAAGTCGCCATATCCAATACAAAAGGCGCGTCCTCTCTGTCTGTAGGCAACGCGAACATAATCGGATTAGTCGCAACCCTTCGATGGCCACCTCCATATGACGCAACTATCTGACCACCGGGCACATTTACTCCGGCCATACCGATCATGCCGGCCCTACACGCTATCTCGCCATAATGACCTAAGCGCCCAATATGACCAGTTCCGCGAACGGTAACAAGTCCAATCCCGCTTGTGGTGGCTTTTTTGACAGCTAGATGCATCCCATGGTGAGCGGCAACTTGACCCAAGTTCATCCCCCCATCTGTGACAGCTGTAGATGGAGTTTCCTTTACGATTTCAAAATCTGCTCCGGCCACAAAGCGTTTTTCCATTAAACCAGTCACGTAACCAAGGGTTCTAATGATGCCATGAGAATCATGCCCACGAAGATTAGCACCAACCAAGTGGTCAGAAATTATCTCCGCTTCAGCAACCGGACTCCCAGCCGATTGAAAAATTTTTTGAATGTAATCTTTAAGAACTAGTGCATCGATTGTAATCATTTAAAAAATACCTCTTTAACCTACAAATTCTTTCAGCAAACCTATTTTCCTAGTAAAAAGCATTTCCTTCGGGTAAGGTCGATTGTGTGCCGGTTTCTTCCCGAGTGTCATTGAGATCAGACAATGCACGTGCACGCATGAAGCCAGAATCGGTCCCAAGGGTGACCATCTGAAAACCCGCCCTCAGCCACTTTTGAGTGAACTCAGCACTGCCTGTGTGTATACCTGGTGTGACACCATGCTTCCGACATGCATCATAGATCTCCATCACTTTTGCTTCATGATTTGGGTCTGTATTATCACCAGTCGGTTCCATGCCGAGTGCATAAGCGAGATCCGACGGTCCAATATACGCCGCGTCTACGCCCGGTGTCGAGAGAATCTCATCTAATTTTTCCAACGCTTCGGCCGTCTCTATCATACAAATAACAGCAATTTCATTATTTGCTTTCTGTTGATAGTCTGTTCCGCCATATATCGCAGCCCGCGTTGGGCCCGATGATCTCCCCCCCTCGGGTGGATATTTTGCAGCCCAAACTGCTCTTTCGGCTTCCTCTCGGTTATTAACTAACGGGACAATCACACCATAGGCACCAGCATCCAACGCTTTCATTATGGTAGCCGGGTCATTCCACGGAACACGAACAAATGGAGTAGTTGCAGTGGTAGAGATAGCTCGAAACATTTCAATCGAATCAGCATAGTCAATTGCACCGTGCTGCATATCAACACAAAGCCAATCGAAACCAATATTCGCCATAATTTCTGCACTATGTCCATCAGGAATGGCTAACCAGGCCCCAACCGTTGGCTTGTCATTTCGCCAGGCTTCTAAAACTTTATTTGGTCGCATTTCTCACCTCACAATACTCAGCACGTCAATCTATTAGTTCCAGCACGTTAACTGATCTGGAGAGTTAACGTCTTGCGATCACTAGACTAATCGCTTTTTAGGAATAACCTGATCTCTATTGGGGACTGTAGCAACACTTGTCGGCCATTTCCCCGCTATCACTTGGGCAACAGTTTGCCCAACTCGGTTTTTTATATTTGTGTTGGATCTCTCAGAATAAAAGGCTGAGTGCGGAGTTAGCACGACATTGTCCATAGAAATTAATTTAGAGTCTGCAGTCAATGGTTCTTGCTCAAATACATCAAGACCTGCACCTAGTATCTGTCCTGATTCAAGCGCACTAACCAAATCTTCTTGACTGTGAACCGGTCCACGAGATGTATTAATGAAGATCGCAGTTGATTTCATTCTTCGGAAGGCAGCCTCGTTCATGAGACCTCTTGTTTCGTCATTCAAAGGCGTGTGAACCGTCACATGATCAGCAAATTCTAAAAGCTCTTCCATTGAACTAGCACGGACTACACCTGATTCGTCGAACACAGAATCAGACAGATATGGATCAAAAGCCATAACATTCATTCCAATTCCCTTGGCACGCACTGCCATCTGACGACCGATGTTTCCTAGCGCAATAATCCCCAGAGTTTCACCCGTAAGAGGAGGAGAATACCCTAGCGGAACTGCTCTGTAATTACCCTCCCGAATCGAACGATCGTGTGTTACGACCTTTCTCGCAACTGCGAGCAATAAAAGTAACGCGTGATTAGCCACCTCTGGCTGGCAAAAGTCAGGGTAATGTGCCACCACCACACCCCGTTCCGTAGCAGCTGGAATATCCAAACTATCCAATCCGACACCATATCTAATTATTAATTGTAGATCTGGACACTGATCTAGGAGATCTCCATCAATCTTTGCTCCTCCAACTAATACCGCGTTCGCTGACCTCAGCAGATGCACGCGTTCTTCTTGATTCAAAGCTTTCTTTATCAGGATAGAACCGCCAGCGGCCTCTATTATTTCTCGCTCAATCTGAAAAAAAGCCGGATCGTCCGATTCGGTCTGGACTGCCAAAAATTTACTTGCATTCGAAGTCATTCGTATCCCCACTTTCTAGCCAAACTCTGCAGACCCAGCATACATCGATTCAGAGCCTAGGCCCGTTGAAGTTAACTCCCATTTTCGTAACATGTGCCATGCTACACTCGTTCTTGGCAAATATAAATACTCAGATTGGAACTCAAAATGACGCAAACACTTAGCGTAATCAAGGCGGATATTGGTGGAATGGTCGGACATTCATCGATGCATCCTGATGTTCTCGATCATGGACGAGAACAAATTGAGCAAGCTGTACAGAATGGCCTATTAATCGATGGTCAGGCGCACGCTTGTGGTGACGATATGTTCCTAATAATGTCACATGATCGAGGAGAGGATGACGAAACTCTACACAAATTTGCGTGGGATACTTTTCAATCTGGCACAGACGTGGCCCGAAAGCTACATCTCTACGGCGCAGGCCAAGATTTACTAGTGGATGCATTTAGTGGCAACATTCGAGGCGCCGGTCCGGGTTCAGCTGAACTTGAACTTATTGAACGACCTTCGGAACCGGTAATCGTATTCATGGGCGATAAGACGTCTGCCGGCTCGTTCAACCTACCATTCTACAAAATGTTTGCCGATCCTTTCAACACAGCTGGACTCGTTATAGCTGAAAGCCTTCATGAGGGATTTGCATTCGAGGTACATGACATAGCTAACAATAAGAAGGCTGTATTCCAGTCTCCAGAAGAAATATATGACTTACTCGTGTTCATTGGGTCACCCGCTCATTATGCGGTTAAACGAGTTGTAGCTAGATCAACTGGTGAAGTTGGTGCCGTCTCGTCAACCGACAAACTCTCGCTGATTGCGGGAAGATACGTCGGTAAGGATGATCCGACCTCTATAGTCCGATGCCAGGGAGCCTTTCCTGCAGTGGGAGAAGTCCTTGAAGCATTTACCACCCCATGGATAGTAGAGGGTTTTATGCGTGGCTCCCATTACGGGCCATGGATGCCTGTGTCACTTGAAAATGCAAATCCCTCAAGATTTGATGGTCCGCCTAGAATAGTTGCGCTCGGCTATCAACTTGCTGAGGGTAAGCTCGTTGGACCAAGAGATATGTTTGATGATCCATCATTCGATCCGGCACGAGCTGAGGCAAATGTTATTTCTGACATTCTGCGCAAACATGGTCCGTTTGAGCCACACCGCCTACCACTCGATGAAATGGAATACACAACGATGCCTGTTGTTGCGGCCAAAATGGCAGACAGATGGACTGATTTGTAAGAGGTTATTGCTCATCGACGAATGCGAATTTATTATGACAATTCCTAAGCTCGTCGTTGCGTCCACTAACGCAGGAAAAGTCAAAGAATTCAAAGAAATTCTAAAAGAGTCATCATTTGAAGTGATAAGCCAAGGCGAATTAAAGATTGAATCCGCGGACATTATTGAAACCGGTAGGTCGTACACAAGTAATGCGATAGCAAAGGCTACGGCCATAGCAAAGCTCACGGGTCTGGCCACAATTGCCGATGACAGTGGCCTAGAAATTGACGCTCTCAGAGGGGCTCCCGGACCTGTTTCAGCCCGTTACGGAATGAATCTCTATAACCAAGGCATACAGACTGACCATGACCGCAATATGCTAATCTTGGACCGGTTAAGAGATATACCGATTTCTGGTCGCTCAGCCCGATTTCGAGCCTGTATAGCTCTAGTCTTGCCGGGCAATCTTCCTGCTACCCGAGAGGGAATATGTGAAGGACGAATCGCCCTCGAGCCCAAGGGAGACAATGGTTTTGGTTATGACCCGATATTTCTAATCCGTGATGGTCGTTCTTTTGCAGAGCTCGGATCTTACAAAAATGAGATATCTCATCGCGCTCGAGCACTCTTCGCTATCCGATCAGTGCTTGAAAAATTTAACTGAGAGGTATTAATGGAAAATCATCTCGACCTAATGTTTAAAGAATTAAAGAAAAATAAAAAAACGGCCGTAATCCCGTTTCTGCCTGCTGGTTGGCCAGAGCTAGATTCCACTGAGAAAATAGTTAGTGCGGCGGTCCGAGGTGGAGCGACTGTTGTGGAACTGGGCTGGGCTTTCAGTGATCCGCTTGGAGATGGGCCAGTAAATCAAGTTGCTTATGACCGCGCAATAGAGAACGGCAGTGACGGAACTAGCATACTGCGAGCTGCCGCCGCAATAAGAAGCAACCACAATCATTTACCCATAATTGTGATGGGCTATGCTAACCCGCTCCTATCCTATGGTGTCGAAAAATGGGCAGCTGATGCTGAAGCCGCGGGTGTAGACGGTTTAATTTGTGTTGATCTACCCCCACAAGAGGCAATCGAGATATCCCGTATCCTAAAGCGATCAAACATACACCCAATATTTCTGCTGGCACCAACTTCAACCGATGAAAGAATTTCATTAATCGCCGAACACGGCACTGGTATGATTTACTGTGTATCTGTCGTCGGAATAACTGGTGCACGCCGGGCTTTATCTTCTGAACTGCCAGACTTTATCAAGCGAGTTAAAGAAAAAACTAACACTCCACTTGCTGTTGGATTTGGAATATCGGAACCTGAACACGTCGCCTCTGTTGGAAATATCGCTGAGGCTGCGGTAGTAGGGAGTGCATTTGTTGGAGCAATATCAAGTGCACAAGAGAATGATCATGAATCAGCCGCTGAAAAATTCATATCGAGACTAGTCAACGGAGGATAGTTATGAAAGTACGAGGTGTCAGGGGTGCGACCACAACATCATCCAATACCCAAGAAGAAATTCTCCAAGCCTCTCAAGAACTCTTGACTGAAATAGTTAAGAGAAACAGAATAGAGATTGACGACGTTGCCTCGATTTTCTTCTCTACAACTCCCGACTTAAACACTGAATTTCCTGCTGTTGCTGCGCGAGAAATAGGTTTTACGAACGCCGCACTTGAATGCCTGGTCGAAATGAATGTCCAAGGCTCACTACAAAAATGTATACGAATCCTGATGCACATTAATACGGACTTAACTCAACAAGAAATACAACATGTCTACTTAAAAGATGCGAAATCACTGCGCGTCGACTTATCTGAAAAATAGCCTGATCGTCAGTAAATTATGATAGACAGCGAAACACACCATAATGAGAATTCACGAAATTCACTTGAAACGGAAAATCTCTTTCTGATTGACAGTGCGGAGTACAGTGGTCCCCTTCACGCACTCTTGGAAATTGTTGAACATCATGAGTTAGATATCAATGTTGTCTCACTCGCGTCAGTCGCATCGCAATTCACAGAGTATGTATCACGGGTAAAAAACAAAGGCGAAATATCTGTAGAACAAATATCTCAATATGTACTGATCGCATCCCGCCTCTTGTTACTTAAGTCACGTTCGCTCCTCCCAGATCTAGCCGAAGTAGAAGAAGAAGACGAAGCACCAGATATTCTAGCTCTAATTGATGCCTTGAAAGAATACCGAAAATTTGCTCAAGCAGCTGACGTATTAAGCACTAAAGAAGGCTCTGTCAGCTATCCCAGGTCCCCTAAACCAATTATTAATTCATCGGAACTAGAAATTCCAACAGGTTTAGATGGGATTACTTTGCAATCGTTGGTTGAGATTATAGGAGACGTGCTCGAGAGACTCCCTGAAGACGAGGCTTCTATAGAACTCGAGCGCGACCCTATCATTCTTGCCGACAGAATAAATAGAATTAAGGAATTTTTTGGAGATTCCATCAAATCCAAGATATCATTTCGCTCAATAATTGAATCCGCGACCACGCGGGCAGAAGTAATTGTCGACTTCCTAGCGGTGTTGGAACTAATCAAATCTCAGGCTATCGCTGCAGGCCAATCCGAAAGATTTGGTGAAATCTATCTAGAACGGTTGTTTAAATAAAATCTTTAATTATTTATGCGCAGCTTGTGGTAATCAGTTTCTAGGACTTTATCAGAAGGCTTCGGAAGATTAACATCGTACATCCAAACTGAATTGGAACAAGATTAGGACATTTCTGTGTTGAAAACTCGGAAAGAGTTACGCGAAACCGCAACCGCTGGAAAGCATGCCATCTCTATCGGGGTGTTTGATGGAGTTCACAAAGGCCATCTGGCGCTAGTCAGCAAAATGTTATCTGAAGGAAATACAAGAGGTCTTTCCGGCGGCGTAGTAACGTTCTATCCGCACCCTGTAGCTGTAATACGGCCAGATATTGAATTCACCTATCTAACATCATTACAAAATCGAATTGAACTACTTCAGGCAGTGGGTGTTGAGTTCGTTTCAGTACTCGAGTTTGATGAACAATTACAGAGAGTATCGGCCAGGAATTTTTGTGAAATGCTAGTTGAGGAATCTCAAATGGAACTTCTTGTGGTCGGAGAAGATTTTAAGCTGGGCAGAAATGGCGAAGGCGATATTAAAATTTTAGAAAATATTGGATTGGAGCTTGGATTTGAGGTTATTAGCGTTCCACTGGTTCAAGAAAGCACATCAAAAGTTTCGTCTACTCGTATTCGTGAAGCACTTAACTCCGGTTCCATGGAAGAAGTTGGTTC
>Ga0114933_10003926_pt1 | contig 14187 bp, 16 predicted proteins | sample 4SBtaG_FD_89691 | JGI IMG/M metagenome (GOLD analysis project Ga0114933, IMG submission 89691) | Deep subsurface microbial communities from Kolumbo volcano to uncover new lineages of life (NeLLi) - 4SBTROV12_W25 metaG | ecosystem: Environmental > Aquatic > Marine > Volcanic | place: Kolumbo...
GCTATAAGGCATTCTTCTAAATTTCGACGACCAGATGTTCTGAGACGTTCATTATTTAGAAATGCTCCTTGACCATTTTCAGCCCAAAATAACTCGTCCATTACTGGAGAATAAACTACACCCGCGAAAGGTTTGCCATCTCTTTCTAAGGCAATTGAGATAGCAAAATGAGGTATACCATGTAGAAAATTTGTAGTGCCATCTAAGGGATCTATTATCCAGCGGTTTGAAGTATCTTCACCTTCAATTACGCCACCTTCTTCAAGCAAAAAACCATATTTAGGACGTGCCTTTCTAAGTTCTGCAACGAGTGTTTTTTCCGCTTTATGATCTGCAATTGTAACAAAGTCTGCTGGACCTTTACGAGATACCTGGAGTTGCTCTACTTCACCAAAATCTCTTACTAAAGCCTTTGCAGCTTTGTACGCTGCATTTATCATTACTGTAATAAGAGGAGAGCGATATCCCATCAGCTTCTTGCGCGCTCTACGTAGGAAGAGTCTTCGGTATTTACAACAATACGTTCTCCCTCTTGAATGTGAGGAGGGACCATGATACGCAAACCATTTTCAAGAATTGCTGGTTTGTAAGATGCAGCTGCAGTTTGACCTTTCATTACTGGCTCTGTTTCCTGAATTACTAAAGATACAGTTGATGGGAGTTGAACACTTATAGGCTCACCTTCGTAGCAATTAATTAGCACCTGCATTTCATCTTGGAGAAAAATAACACCCTCTCCAATAGCAGACTTTGGGAGGTTTATCTGATCATATGTTTCTATATCCATAAATGTTATCAGATCTTCTTCAGCGTACAAAAACTGAAAAGGTTTTTCTTCTAACCTTACTCTTTCTACATTTTCTGATGATCTAAATCTTTCATTCAATTTTGTTCCGTTCCGTATGTCCTTCAACTCAACTTGAAGATACGCACCACCTTTTCCAGGTTGCGTATGTTGTATTTTTACTGCAACCCATAATCTACCTTGATGGTCTATAACATTGCCTGGTCGGATTGTATTGCCATTAATTTTCATCGCGGCGCCTCTCTGTTTAACAATCTATACTATAATCTGTGTATTGTGGCGCTGGTGCTATAACAACTCGTTTAACTTGATGCAATGGCATCATTGAGTTTTTTTACTGCAATTTCAGGACCTTCCTTGTTGTCCCAGACCGCCCCAACCACTGCAATAAAATCTGTACCAGCATTTATTAGGGTGCCACAGTTATTTGGATTTATGCCTCCTATAGCTACCGAAGGGACTACCATGATCTCATTCCACCAAGAGAGTATCTCTATACTTGGAGTTGCCAGTGGTTTTTTAGTTTTAGTAGGATAGAAAGCACCAAAGGCTACATAATCAGCACCTTGCTCTGCAGCTACCATGGCTTGGTGTTTGCTGTCATAGCAGCTAACACCTACAATTGCATCATCACCTACGATCTTTCGAGCATCATTATATTTAGTATCGTCTGCACCTATATGGACTCCATCAGCTCCTACCTCAGCAGCTATTTCTGGATTGTCATTAACTATAAATGCTACATTAAGTTCACGGCAAATAGGAATTAGTATTTCTGCTGTTTTTCTAACTTCATCATCTGGTAAATTTTTAAGTCGAAGCTGTAGACAAGCAACGTCTCCACCTTTTAAGGCAGAGCGTAGTTTCTTAGGAAATTCATTTATATCAATGCTAGGTGGGGAAATAAGATATATACGACATTTTGATTGGTTGATTTCACTTGTCATTAACATGCAACCCTTCGACCCTATAACCTCAAATAACTGAATATATTCATTAGATTCTTAAATATATATTCATGCCTTTCTTAGATAAATTTGTATCACTTTATTAAGTAAAGCTAGTGCTTCATTTTTGGGTCGTTGAAAAGTATTTCGTCCAATAATTGAACCGTTTGCTCCTCCATCTCTAATAGCTCTAATCTCGTTAAGGATATCTTCTGCATCTTTAGAAGCACCACCAGAGAAAACCACAATACGCTTTTTATTAAATGCGCTTGTCATAATGTGATCAACGCGTTGTCTCAGGGATTCAATCTTGATATTACAATCTCTATAAGTTTTAGCTGCTGAGTCTAATTCCAGAAAGTCAGTAGGGGGTTTAACTTTAATTATGTGGGCTCCCATTAGTGCAGCAATATGTGCTGCATAAGCTGTAACGTCTATAGCAGTTTCACCCTCTTTACTTAAATCACCACCTCTTGGGTAAGACCATACAACAACTGCCAATCCATTACTTTTTGCTTCAAGTGTTAATTCTTTTAATTCTTCCATCATTGAGAATTGATGTTCGGCCCCTGGATATATTGTAAAGCCTATTGCAGAACAACCAAGTCGCAGAGCATCTTTAACGCTTGATGTAATTGCTTGATCTTTCACAGTAGCATGTGAATTTGAACTATTTAGTTTTAGAATTGTTGGAATCATGCCAGCAAAGGTATCTGCTCCTGCCTCTATCATTCCAAGAGGGCTAGCAAAAGCATTAAGACCAGCATCAATCGCTAAACGCCAGTGATAATGGGGATCATATGCATCTGGGTTTGGTGCAAAACTTCTTGCAGGCCCATGTTCAAAGCCTTGGTCAACGGGCAAAATAACAAGATATCCACTGCCAGCTAAGCGACCATTCATTAAAATGCGCGCAAGGTTTGTTTTAGTGCCAGGGCTATCACTCTCATAGTTAGTCAGAATTTTTTTTACTTTCTGCGTTACTCTCATGATGCTTCTATCATCCCCTAGGCTATATATATATAATAGAATAACTTAACTTGCTGCCTTAAGACCAGCTATTTAAAGCAAGTATCAATGTTTTGTTTAAAATATTTAGAATAACTTAGATTTGAATTTTTCTATTTGATCCTTTGGATCGGAGTATTCAGATAAATCCATACTAATAGAAGGCAATTTTTTTGGTAATATTTTTACATTTTTCTTTTTTGCAATGCTAAGAAGTTGATTCCGTAATTTAACTCTCCCTGAAAAAACTACGTAGCGAAAACCCATTTGGATGGCTTCCCAACATAAAGCTCCATCGAGTCCACAATCGATGCATGAATCTTTTGGAGGCTTTAAATTTACATCTCCATCACGAACCATAGCTCGTACATATTCTAAGCCTAAGTTTTGAGCTATATTAGGACCTGTTCTTATAATTGGATTACTTTTGTTTGGCCAAACGACTGTTCTAATTGCTAAAACATCTTGTCGCTGATACACAACGATTGTTGGCTGTATTCTAGTGGAGATTGTTTTGTAAAGCCGCTACACCGGGTAGTGACTTTCCTTCCATCCATTCTAAAAAGGCACCGCCAGCTGTTGATACATAAGTAAAATCATCATATGCACCTGATTGACGCAAAGCAGCTACGGTGTCTCCACCACCCGCTATTGATATTAACTTATTATTTCTCGTAAGTTTGGCTGCAAAAAGTGCAGCGCTATTAGTGCAGTTATTAAAAGGCTCTATTTCAAATGCTCCTAGAGGTCCATTCCAAAGAATGGTTGCAGCTTCTGAAAATTTATTTTTAATTATTTCTAAACTCTTTGGTCCCAAGTCCAAGATCATCGCCTCATCTGCTAGAGATTCTAAATTAGATACATAGTTTGAGGCACCAGCCCTAAATTCGTGCGCTACAACACCATCAATTGGCAATATGATCTCGCAATTATTTTTAATAGATTCTGATAAGATTATTTTTGCTGGCTTAGCTAAGTTTTTTTCACAAAGGGATAATCCAACTTCAATACCATTAGCAAATAGAAATGTATTCGCCATTCCACCTCCAATGATTATTGTATCAACTTTTTTCATCAGGTGACTTAATACTCCAAATTTAGTTGATACTTTAGATCCCCCTACAACTGCAACTAAAGGATGCTTTGGTTTTTCGAGTGCTGCCTCTAAGGCTTTTAATTCAGCTTCCATTTGTAGCCCTGCGGCAGATGGAATTAAGTGAGCTAAGCCAAACGTTGAGGCATGTGCTCGATGTGAAGTAGAAAATGCATCATTAACATAGACATCTCCCAAGCGAGCTAATGAACTAGCAAAGTCACTATCATTTTGTTCTTCACCTGGATGAAATCGCAAGTTTTCAAGGAGTGCTATCTCTCCTAAATTTATACCTTTTATCTTAGTCTCAGCATTTGGTCCTATAAAATCTTTTACAAAATGAACTGGCTTATCCATCAATGCGGAAATCGCTGTAGCTATTGGCGCAAGGGACATTGCAGAGTTAAATTTCCCTTTAGGTCTGCCAAAATGAGAAATCAGTATTGGGTAACCCCCACGTTCTAAAATATTATTTACAGTTGGTATTATTTTCTCAATTCTATGTGAGTCGCTTATAATACCCTCATGTATTGGTACATTAAGATCTACACGAAGAAGTATTTTTTTATCTTTAACTTCAATCTCATTAAGTTTTCGGAATGCAACCATCTTTTAGTTCACATTTTTGTGTTGATAGGTTTTAGTTATAGGGCGCCCAACAAAGCTGCAACATCTCCCATTCTATTAGAAAACCCCCATTCATTGTCATACCATGTCAGCACTCTGCAAAGAGTTTTATCAACTACATTAGTTTGTGTGGCATCAAAACTAGAACTGCATGGGTTATGATTAAAGTCTACTGAGACGAGGGGTTCTTCATTATAACCAAGGACATTTTTGAGATGTGTTTCAGATGCTTTGGAAATCGCTTTATTAATTTCCTCTATATTAGTTTGTTTTGATGAAACAAATTTTAGATCTACCATTGATACATTAGCTGTCGGGACTCTTATTGCCGTACCATCAATTTTGCCTTTAAGTTCGGGTAATACTATCCCTACCGCTTTTGCTGCTCCTGTTGAAGTAGGTATCATTGAGCTACCAGCACTCCTTGCACGGCGTAAGTCTGAATGTAGCGAGTCTAAAATATTCTGATCAAGTGTATAAGCATGTACTGTTGTCATAAAAGCACGCTCAATACCAATAGATTTGTTTAGAATGTCAACAACTGGGGCAAGACAATTAGTTGTGCAACTTGCATTGGAGATTATCTTATGATCTGGAGAGATTTGATCATGGTTTACTCCATAAACCACAGTAAAATCTGCATCATTACTCGGTGCTGATATTAAAACCTTTTTGGCACCAGCCGAGATATGTTGGCCCGCAGCATCTCTTGAGGTAAATAGACCTGTGCACTCTAGAGCTACGTCTACTTGGAGTTCACCCCAAGGCAGTTTTGATGGATCTCTTTCATTAAGAACAGCTATTGAGCCATTCCCCAAATCAATACTTGAGTCAGATACAGTGATAGTCCCTGGAAATGGTCCATGGACTGAATCATACCTTAACAAATGAGCATTTGATTCCACAGGTCCAAGATCATTTATAGCCACCACTTTAATATCTGATCTCTTACTTTCATAGATTGCACGTAGAACGTTTCGGCCAATACGACCAAAGCCGTTTATTGCAATTCGTAAAGTCATAGTATTACTCTCCGTAAGATTATTAGCATATCGTTATTTTCTAATTATTAAGTTGCTTCCTTATAGCTGAAACAACTTTCTCGGTAGTTATCCCAAAATGGTTATAAAGGTCTTTAGCAGGTGCAGAAGCTCCAAAGCTATCCATACCTATCATGATGCCACTTAAACCAATAAATGATTCCCAACCCATACTATTTGCTGCTTCCACAGCAACTCTTGCCTCTTCATCTCCTAGTATAGTTTGTTTATAACTCTCGTTTTGTTGATTAAACAGTTCCCAGCTCGGTACTGATACCACGCGGGTAGGAATATTATCAGATTGAAGTAATTCCCTTGCTTCTATTGCCAGTGAAACTTCTGATCCGGTTGCAAATATCACTGCTTTAGCACTTCCTCCTTTTGCTGCCCTAAGCTCGTATGCTCCTTTTTTACATAAGTTTTCATCAGTATGCGATTCTCTTAATAATGGTAGCCCTTGTCGAGTCAATGCTAAGATGCTTGGCCCTTGAAAACCATCAATTGCCAACTGCCAGCATTCTGCTGTTTCTATTGCATCGGCTGGCCGCATAATATTTACGCCAGGTATTGCTCTCAATGATGCTAAATGTTCGACTGGTTGATGGGTTGGACCATCTTCTCCAAGACCGATTGAGTCATGCGTCATTACATAAATAACTTTTTGGCTCATTAAAGCAGAAAGTCTAATGGCTGGTCTGCAATAGTCTGAAAATACAAGAAATGTGCCTCCATATGGAATAATTCCTCCATGTAAAGATAGTCCATTCATTATTGCAGCCATGGCGTGCTCTCTAACTCCATAATGAATATAGCGCCCTCCATAATTGCCAGCAGAAATTATTTCCTGAGAGTTAATCTTTGTGCCATTTGAACCGGTTAAGTCTGCTGAACCTCCTGTTAACTCAGGTAATACTGGCAGTAATTTCTCTAATGTTTTTTGGCTTGCAACCCTTGTTGCCCAGTCGGGCTTAAGCTTTATCAACTGGTTTTTGAATAAATTTATCTCTTTCTCCCAGTTATTTGGAAGTTCACCAGCTGTTAAACGAGTAAACTTGGATATCATTTCAGAAGGTAATTTTGTAACCTTATTCTGCCATTCAATACGAGTTTGGGTGCCACGTGCGCAGGCTTTGCGCCAATTTTCTAAGATATCATTAGGAATAATAAAAGGTTTGTGAGGCCATTCTATAGTTTTTCGTGCACCTGATATTTCCTCTTCCCCTAAAGGGGAACCGTGTGAAGAAGCACTGCCTGCTTTTGTTGGGGCTCCGAAGCCAATAGTTGTTTGACATATGATCAAAGAGGGTAATTGAGAGTTTTTAGCCTCATTAATTCCATTCTGAATAGAAATTGGGTTGTGACCATCTAATTTAATTATATGCCATCCCGACGCTTTAAAGCGTTGGGATGGATCATCTGAATAACTTAGTGATAGTGGTCCATCAATTGAGATATTATTACTATCATAAAGTACGATTAACTTGCCTAATTTAAGATGACCAGCGAGGGATATTGCTTCTTGAGAAACACCTTCCATTAGACACCCATCTCCTGCGATAACATAGGTGTAATGATCTATAACGTCTTCACTAAAACGGGCAGCCATGTTTCTCTCAGCCAGTGCCATACCAACTGCTGTTGCCAAACCTTGCCCAAGTGGTCCAGTAGTAACCTCTATGCCCGGGGAAGCACCATATTCAGGGTGTCCTGCTGTTCGGCTCCCCAATTTCCTAAAGTTTTTGATTTGATCAATATCAATGCCCGAATAACCCGAAAGATATAGCAAGCTGTAAAGCAGCATTGAACCGTGTCCAGCAGAAAGGACGAATCGATCTCTATCAGGCCAACTTGGTTCGGTAGGATCAAATTTTAAAAATTTGGAAAACAGTACTGTAGCAACATCAGCCATACCAAGGGGCATTCCAGGATGTCCTGAATTAGCTTGTTGTACTGCATCCATACTTAGCGCACGAATAGCATTAGCCATATCTTGGTGGCTAGATAATTCAGTGTTTTTTTGTTTTACCATGAGGCAGCTGGTCTTCTCTCGTTAATATTTTTATAATGAATCTATAGAATGAATAAACACCATGCCGATCAGATCTTTTGACGTCAACTGGTTCTGCAGCTTAGTTAATATTGTAATGTGGTAGTTGACGTCTTGTTTGGGTAAGACATATTCTCTTATTATAAGCTTGTATCTCTAAAATTCGCTTAAGAGGTTGAAAAAACGTATGAATGGAGAAGTTCGAGGATGCCAATAACCGCTTACGAATGGCTGTTGATAAACTAGAAGTTTTACTCACTGATAGTGATAATAGCATGGCAGCAAAAGTTACTAGCCTTTCAAGGAAATTAGAGATTACCGAAGAAGAACGCGATTCTCTTCTTGCAGACTTGGGTGATGTTCGTTCTGCTAATGACAAATTGCATGTAGTTTTAAGACAAACTCAGGAGAAAACAGCAGCGATGGAGGTTGTGAATGAAGCTGTAGCAGGACGGATTGATTTAGCAATTGGAAGTTTGCAGAAGATAGTAGGGGGTAAGTAATGGGTCAAGTATCAGTAAATGTGAACGGAAGAGATTATCCTGTTGCGTGCGACGACGGGCAAGAGGATCATGTTTCTCGTCTTGGCGCATACCTTGACAAGCGTGCCTCAGGTTTATCTGAACAAGTTGGAGCAGTGAGTGAAGGTCGTCTTTTAGTTATGACAGGGCTTTTAGTTGCTGACGAGCTTTCAGAAGCATACGACGAAGTAGAAAAACTTCAACAAGAAGCAAAAGAGATAGCTTCAAAGGCAAGAAATCAAGCACTGGAGGAGACGGAAGTCTCATATGCATTGGCGCTAAATACCCTTGCTGAAAAAATTGAACGTATTGCAGACTCGCTTCAGAAGAACTAGGTTTGTTATCAAGACGGTCGCTGCTGGTTACGATGCAATTTAGTTTCCTAGGGCCATAAATCATTACCTCGAGGGAGCTGTCCCTGGTAAGACTCTGGTCTTGCTATATGGCGCCCACCTGCCTTTTAGGCCTAGAGGGAAGTTTATCGTGACGGACTAAGCGGCACCGTCTACTAAAAAATGTCTAGGTAAGGAGTTTTGTATTGTCGAATACCGCAACTATTCCGGCGAACAAGGAAGGTTTGCGAGAGTATGCACTGGTACGTCGAAGTCATGCTTTAAGAAAGGCTGGTCCAGCTGCGTCAGTTCGTGGGGCGGAACATTTTTTAGCAGCAATAAAAATATCGCCTGGCACTATTGTATCAGGTTATTTTCCTGTAAGAGAAGAGTTCGATGTTATGCCTCTTATGAGTAGGCTATCTAGAATTGGAATAAAGTGTTGCTTGCCTGTTATTCAACGGAGGTCTAATCCATTAATTTTTAGATTGTGGCGTCCTGGGGTAAAACTTATAAGTAATCCTTATAGTATCCCCGAACCTGGGCCTGAGTCTGAGGAGGTTATGCCTAATATCCTTTTAGTCCCTTTGCTAGCATTTGATTCAGAAGGTTATAGACTTGGTTATGGGGGGGGGTATTATGACCAAACACTTAATAGTCTTCGTTCTAAATCTCAAAATTTATTGGCAGTAGGTATGGCGTTTATGGAGCAGCAGGTGGATCATGTTCCTCATAACTTAATGGATGCCCAACTAGATTGGGTAGTAACAGAACGGGGTGCAATGCCGATTACCTATATTGGCGAGCAAAATCTTTAATGAAAGTTTTATTTCTAGGAGACGTCGTTGGTCGCTCTGGTCGTGATGCTATAGCAGAGCATTTGCCCAACCTCAGGGAGCTTTTATCACCTGATTTCGTTATAGTTAATGGCGAAAATGCTGCTGGTGGCTATGGAATTACTGGTGACATTTGTCAATCTTTTTATCAACAAGGTGCAGATGTGATTACGCTAGGCAACCATGCTTGGGATCAACGCGAGACATTTAGATATATTGAAAGTGATGACCGATTGATTCGACCTGCAAATTATCCAAAAGGTACGCCCGGTCGAGGAAGTAAGGTTTACCAGCTTGTTGATGGTCGAAAAATATTAATAATACAACTTATGTGTAGGCTATTTATGGATGCGCTTGATGATCCTTTTGCGACCCTTGAATCTATGATTTATGGTCATCAACTAGGTTTAAAAAAATCAAGTTCTACCGCCCTTTCTGCTATTGTTCTGGATATTCATGGTGAAGCGACGAGTGAAAAGCAAGCTCTGGCGCGTGTTGCTGATGGTCGTGTTTCCATGGTTTTAGGCACACATACACATGTTCCAACCGCAGATCATCTAATACTTCCAGAGGGCACTGCTTATATGACAGATGTTGGAATGTGTGGTCCTTATAATTCAGTTATAGGAATGGATCCAGGTTTAGCTATAAAGAGATTTGTCAGTAAGGTTCCAACTGGTAGGTTAAAGCCTGTATCTGAGGAAGCTACCGTGTGTGGTGCATTTGTGGAAACGGATGATTTAACGGGTTTAGCAACCGGTATTTGGCCTATTAGGATAGGTGGGGACTTGACCCAAGCATTGCCTAAATTTAGTTAAAATAAATTAAGTTCCTTATTTTATATGTTGAAAAGGTTTTAATAAATATGTCTGAGCTTAATCAATGGAATGCCCAGTTATATGATAAATCCTTTTCTTATATCCAGAATATGGCTTTTGAACTTATAGATAGGCTCTCTCCGGAGGCTGGGGAGAGAATTATTGACTTAGGTTGTGGCACTGGGTTGATGACTAACGAGATTAGAAAAAAAGGTGCTTTAGTTGAGGGGCTAGATAATGACCCTGCTATGATACAACTTGCAAGAGAGCGATATCCTTATATTAAGTTTATGTGCCTATCGGCAGCTGAATTCCAGACTGATGTTGAATATGACGCAATATTTTCTAATGCAGCATTGCATTGGATGAAGCAACCAGATCTAGTTATTAATAGGATAGCTAATGCTTTAAAGCCTGGTGGTAGATTCGTTGGTGAGATGGGTGGAGCAGGGAATGTAGATACTCTAATAAAAAGCTTGTTTCAAGCACTTGCCGAAATAGGAATCTCAAGGAATGAAATTAATTTTCCTTGGTATTTTCCAAATGTTGATGAATATACGAAGTTACTGGAAAAGGGAGGGTTTAGAGTTGATTTTATTCAGCTTTTTTCTCGTCCTACACCCCTAGATGATTGTGCTAACGGAGCTTCAGATTGGTATAAGATGTTTGCTGATCAATTTCTTGCAAGCACCGAATTAAAAAGTCGTGAGGCTGTAATAAATAGGGCAACATATCTTGCTGGAAAAAGTCTTTGTAAAGATGGTCGGTGGTTTGCAGACTACACGAGACTTCGATTCGAAGCTCGTATGATTGTATTTTAAGAATAATATTTTATGGTCAATCGGCAATTTATTGCCGTAATATTGCCATAATAAGCCAATATCGATCTTGTTAGTATAATTTTGTTCGTATAAAACTTAATGAATATACAGGATTTGGTAATCTAGATAGCTTATGACCCTAAATAAAGTGTACAATAGGTAGAATAGGTATGGCTGGACACTCAAAGTGGGCTAATATTCAGCATCGTAAAGGAGCTCAAGATGCAAAACGAGCTAAACTTTTTGCTAAATTGGTGAGGGAGGTTATTGTTGCCGCTCGACAGGGAATGCCTGACCCAGAGCATAATGCACGTTTGAGGTCTGCAGTTGCGGCTGCGCGAGCCCAAAGCGTACCAAAAGAGAATATAGAGCGGGCAATAAAAAAAGTTGCTGGCGGAGAAGATAATTTAGTCTTAGAAGAAATTAGATATGAAGGATATGGACCAAGCGGAGTAGCAGTCCTAGTCGATGCAGTAACTGATAATAGAAATAGAACTGCTGCAGAAATACGCTCAATTTTTAATAAACATTCTGGTAATTTGGGTGAGAGTGGCTGCGTTTCCTTTATGTTTGAGCGTATTGGAGCAATCCGTTATTCATCTGATGTTGCTACAGAGGAACAAATTTTTGATATAGCATTACTTTCAGGAGCATCAGACTGTGACGTTGATGCCGATAGCTATGAGGTTATTTGTGAACCAGATGATTTTTCAGTTGTTAGCGAAGGCCTCGAAGAATCTTTTGGAAAACCTGAAAATGCCGAACTCACCTGGCGAGCTCAAAATACAATTCCTATCGATGGGGATGCCGCAGAGACTTTATTTAAGCTTCTAGAAGCTCTAGATGATTGTGATGATGTTCAGCAAGTATCAGCAAATTTTGAAGTTACAGATGAGTTGATGCTAAGGCTTTCGAGTTGAATTTCCTAGGAATAGTATTTTGAAGGAAACACGCCGTTTAATAGGTTTAGACCCTGGACTGAGATCAACAGGTTGGGGCTTGATAGAAGTCAATGGAAATCGACTTCGCCATATTGATAGCGGATCAATTTCTTCCAATGCAACACTCCAAGTTTCTAAGCGCCTGCAGCAAATTCACGAAGGACTGACAAAAGTTATTGAGTCTTATGCGCCAGATGAAGCAGCTGTTGAGGAGACCTTTGTGAACAAGAATCCAAGCTCCACTTTAAAGCTGGGACTTGCACGCGGTATAGCATTAGTAGTTCCGGCTTTATTTGGTATTTCAGTAGCAGAATACTCTGCTAATAAAGTCAAGAAATCCGTTGTTGGAGCTGGGCATGCTTCCAAGGAGCAAATGGAGTTGATGGTGAAAAACATTCTTCCAGGATGTGATCCTGAAAATAGTGATGCAACAGATGCCTTAGCAATAGCAATCTGTCATGCACATTTTTCAGTTACTAGCCATAAATGGAATCAAAAAAATTACTCTTCAGGAGATAAGTTGTAATGTTAGCCAAACTTACTGGTCTAGTTGACTCAAAAGAGGAAAACTGTGTTGTAATAGATGTAAAGGGTGTTGGTTATTTGGTGAATTGTGGCGCAAAAACAATCACCAACATGCCAGCTGTTGGAGCCATAACAACTGTATTGATTGAGACAGTTGTAAGAGAAGACGCTTTTCTTCTCTATGGTTTTTTGTCTACAGAAGATCGTGATTGGTTTAGGTTACTACAAACAGTTAAGAATGTTGGCGCTAGGGTTGCACTTGGTATTCTCTCTGCCTTGCCTCCTGATAGGTTAGTAAGTGCTATAGCTGCTAATGATCGTAATGCTTTGACTGCAGCACCAGGTGTAGGTCCTAAGCTTGCTGAGAGAATTATTTCTGAGTTAAAGGATAAGGTGTTAATAAACTCTAGGTCAAAAAATTATAATAGTGATTTACCTAATTCAAAAGACCAAGGTAGTTCTAAAAGGGATGTTCAAATAAGAGATGCAGTATCCGCACTTACAAACCTAGGTTATTCACCGAGTGAGTCTTTTGCCGTTGTTTCAGGGCTTGCTATTAATTTAGGTGAAGATTTAGAAATTAAAACTCTAATCCGTATGAGTTTAAAGGAGCTCTCAAAATGAGTGATTATGAGAGTAGGGAAGTCAATCCAAATGCTCGCGGAGATGATAATACTGAAGTGGCATTAAGACCGAAGTCTTTAAAAGATTTTATAGGTCAGCATGAGCTTTGTAATAATCTTGAAGTATTCATTAAAGCGGCATTAGGCCGCAATGAGCCTCTAGACCACACGTTGTTTTACGGACCACCAGGATTAGGTAAAACTACTTTAGCACAAATTGTATCACGTGAATTAGGTAATGGATTTAGAGCCACTTCAGGCCCTGTCATTGCAAGAGCAGGAGACCTTGCTGCAATCCTTACTAACCTAAGTGAGGGTGAGGTCCTATTTATTGACGAGATTCATAGACTTAATCCAGCTGTGGAGGAAATTCTTTATCCAGCTATGGAGGATCGAGAGTTAGACCTTATTATTGGAGAGGGTCCAGCGGCTCGTTCAGTAAGGATTGAGCTTCCGCCATTTACTTTAATAGGTGCAACTACTCGCTCTGGATTAATAACTACTCCGTTGCGCGAGCGTTTTGGTATTCCTCTGCGGTTAAATTATTATAAAGCCCAGGAATTAGAAACGATAATCCTTCGTAATGCTGCTTTATTAGGTGTCCCAGTTGATATTTCAGGCGCGAAGGAAATTGCGCGTAGGTCCAGAGGTACTCCAAGGGTTGCAGGTAGGTTACTAAGACGGGTTAGGGATTTTGCAAGTGTCGCAGGTAAAACTGAGATAAATTCTTCTACTGCTGATGATGCACTTTCAAAGCTTGATGTTGATGACTGTGGCTTGGATCAAATGGATAGGCGTTATCTAAATTGTATTGCTTTAAATTATTCTGGAGGTCCAGTTGGAGTTGAAACTTTAGCTGCAGCTTTATCGGAAGAACGAGATGCTATTGAAGAAATAATTGAACCCTATCTCATTCAGCAAGGTTTTTTGCAGAGAACACCTAGGGGAAGAGTTTTGACTATTCATGCTTTTGAACATCTTCAAATCAAGGTTCCTAGAGAAACAGGACAGCTTGATTTAATTGAAAAGGTCAAAAGTGATGAGTGAAACTGATAATTTTTATATGAGAAATGCTAAGCCTAAACTTTTGAATAATAATCTAGAGAATCAAAATCATATTAAGCAAAAAAACATATTATTTAATCATGAATTTTTTTTAAGAGTATATTACGAGGATACAGACTCAGCAGGTATTGTTTATTA
>Ga0114933_10003929_pt1 | contig 14178 bp, 10 predicted proteins | sample 4SBtaG_FD_89691 | JGI IMG/M metagenome (GOLD analysis project Ga0114933, IMG submission 89691) | Deep subsurface microbial communities from Kolumbo volcano to uncover new lineages of life (NeLLi) - 4SBTROV12_W25 metaG | ecosystem: Environmental > Aquatic > Marine > Volcanic | place: Kolumbo...
CGAAGAAGTATTGATAAAGAAGATAAAGGTTTAGGATTAGGTCTATTTATTTCAAAAAATTTACTCAGCAAATCGTATGGTAATATTGAGTTTTTAAATTATAAACCCAATGGAGCATGTGTAAGAATTTTTTTGAATAAGAAAGAATTAAACATAAAATAATTATATGAATGAAGAAAATTCACTTTTAATTTTAGATGATGATGAAATTTTTTGTAAGAGACTTCAGACAGCAATGAGTCGTAAAGGCTTTAACTCTTATGGAGCTTATTCTATTAGAGAAGCTAAAGACTTACTTAAAGAGTCCATTCCAAAATATGCTGTGATTGATTTAAGATTGGGTGACGGCAATGGACTGGAGATTGTATCAATAATTTCAAAACAAAGAGAAGACAGCAAAATTATAATATTGACTGGTTATGGGAATATTCCGACTGCTGTCGCTGCAGTCAAAGAAGGGGCTTGTGATTATTTATCAAAACCTGCTGATGCAGATGATATTGAGGCTGCTTTACGTTCACCATATGAAAAAATTCCTGATCCTCCGACAAACCCTATGTCAGCAGATCGTGTAAAATGGGAACATATTCTTAGGGTGTATGAACAATGCAATCGGAATGTTTCTGAGACTGCTCGAAGGCTTAAAATGCATAGAAGAACTTTACAGAGAATTCTTCAAAAAAAATCTCCAAGATAAGTTTAGGTTATGCTGATTTTTTTAATTGATTGATTTCACTTAAAGTACTGACTCCTTGGTCAGCAATTTCTTGGCCAGCAACAGTATCATTCTCAGAATCAAGCTCATCCATATTAACAAATTCAGCATATGTTGCTTTTGTTCTATCAGTAATTATATGCGCCTTTAGTAAGGTTTTTACTAAAACTCTAAATATATTATTTTGATTTTTCATCTCATCTTTAATCACTTCACCTTGGTCAATATACTTATGGAACTCTTGGTCAACCCATTTGTAATCAAGCCCAACACATGAATAAACGTGTTTTTTTTCTGTTGGGTTGACTAAGTTAAACAGAAGCTCAACAAATATTTTCTCAGCCCAATCTTCTACTTTTATATGCTCTTTTTTTGTCAGCTTAGGTATTGTTCTGTCAGCCCATATCTTTCCAAACTTATGATGGAAAGCTTCATCACTCATAGTGTACTTTAATAGTGTTTTCAGTACTGGATCGTTTGTATTTTCATAGGCCATGGCGAAAGCTCCCATTGCCAAACCTTCAATCATCATCTGCATGCCAACAATCTTTTTATAAACAACATCAGACGAAACTATGTCATTAGCAACTCTGCCTAATGTAGGGCCGACCTTATAAGGTGATCCCCATCTAGCTTGAATATATCTTGTAAATCCGGCAACATGTCTAGCTTCTTCTCTAGTTTGATTAGCTGCATATTCTTGTGCTCCTGGATCTCGAAGAACATGGCAAAGACTAGCACTTAAAGATAAGGCTGCTTGTTCCCCGTGAAGTATCTGAGATAATACAAATCGAAAACTTTCATTATTAAGTTTAATCAATTGTTTTGTTGTTAATTTCTCTCTTATGCTTGGTATTTGTAGTTCAATACCAAATGGTCCATCTGGATCTACAATATTTTGATTTTCAACATCAAATGGAATATCAAAATCTATGTATTTTTTATCATTTGGATCCCAAAAATGTTTATGTGTAGCACTAATAATTTTATCAAAAGCATTTGATCGATCACTGTAACGATCTTCATCCATCATCGGGATAAAGTGTTTTGGATTAGCTGCATTATATGCAGGATCTTTAGTAAGGGAATTTTTCCCAGTGTTAGACGTTTGCCACTTTTCTTGAACTTTATATACTTTGTCTTTTGCAATTATTTTTGCAATTTGTATTTTCTGAGATAATTCAACCATATACGGAATTTAATTCAATTGTATTAATATGTAAATAACATGCAACAGATTAAAATATATATCAATGCGACAAACCGTCAAATTTATATATAAAAAAAAATATTATATTTATCAATATCTTAATAAATATTAAGGTTAAATTTTAATTTAAAAAGATATTAATTTTTGTGTACTTTACTTTGATTTTCCAATAATTTTACAACCAATCTGAAAAGGGCTCCCAATTTAGGTAACTATCCATTTTATGATGCAAAAAATTGAAGATTTTGTTTTTAAATTTAAGCTATCGATACTAGGCATATTTGTCTTACTAACGTTAGTAATGGGATATTTTGCTCTTCAAATTAGAATGGATGCTGGTTTTATTAAACAGTTGCCAACAAATCATGAATTTATTCATACTTACTTTCAGTATCAAGATGCACTGAGTGGTACTAATAATATTACAATCTCTCTAAGAACAACAGATGGAGAGATATTTGAAAAAGATTATTTATCTAAGCTATATGAGCTATCTGAAACGTTAAGGTATCTTCCAGGAGTTAATCAATCAAGCATGAAGTCTTTATGGACTTCAAATACAAGAGTAATGAGAGTGACTGAAGAAGGATTTGAAGCAACCACTGTTATACCTGGCAATATTACTCCTCAAGAACTAACTGATGGTGAAATAAAAAATATTAGAGATAGAGTTCTAACAGGTGGTCATGTTGGTAGCTTAGTTGCAAATGATTTCTCAGCTTCTTTAGTGAGAGTTGAGCTTACTGAATTTGATCCTCGTACTGGAGAAAAATTAGATTACCTGCAATTGGGTCGAGAGATTGAAGCTATTAGAGATGAATTTGAAGTCGGCAAATATAAAGTAGAAATTACTGGATTTGCAAAGATGATCTCTGATATTGCAAGTGAAGCTTATAATGTTGTTATATTTTTTGCTTTAGCTTTTGTATTAACTGTCTTAGCTGTTTATTGGTATTCAAGATCATGGACATTAACTTTTTTACCGTTGGTTTGCTCCTTAACTTCATTAATTTGGCAATTTGGGATGCTAAAAGTTCTTGGGTTTGGATTAGATCCACTTGCAATACTTGTTCCTTTCTTAGTTTTTGCTATCGGTGTTTCTCACGGTATTCAGCAAGTTAATCAAATTACTAAAGAAGTGATAGATGGACGATCTCCTGAGTATGCTGCTAGAGCAAGTTTCTCAAGACTTCTTGTTCCTGGAAGCATGGCTTTAGTAACTGATCTTGTCGGATTTGGAACACTTATTTTATTGCCAATTGGAATGATTCAAGAATTAGGAATTACAGCTTCAATTGGTGTTGCTTTTAAAATTATAACCAACTTAATAATGCTACCACTTGCTGCTTCTTATGCGAGATATAATGATAATTTTGTTAAGTCTGCATCGTCTGCCATTGCGTATAGAAGAAAAAGAGTTGCAGTTTTTGCAAAATTAGCAAAGCCTCGAGCAGCAGCAATAACTCTTACTGTTAGCGCCGTTTTATTTGCAGGGGCAATATTTATGGCATCAGATAGACATGTAGGTGATTTACATGAAGGTGCACCTGAGCTAAGACCAGAAGCTCGATACAACCAAGATATTGTAGAAATCACGAAGAGATATAATGTAACAACAGATGTTCTCGTCGTTATCTTTGAAAGCTTAGCACAATCTCAAGGGGTTCCACCTTGTCGCTCTATTGATATGATGAATGCACAAGATAATTTTCATTGGTATGCAGAAAATATTGATGGAGTTGTTTCAGTTATTTCTCTCTCTAGTATTGCTAAGCGCGGAATGAGTGGGTATGCCGAGGGCAATCTAAAATGGAGTTATTTACCAAGAAATGACCGAGCATTATCATTTGCTTCAAGTGTAGTTGGGCCTGAGTCAGGTTTAATGAATGAAAATTGTTCAATTATGCCCATGTATATTTTTACTAAGGATCATAAAGCAACAACTATTTCACATATAATAGAAGAAATAGAAAAATATAAACAAAAATTTTTAGAATCTGAATCGACTTTCACAATGAGATCATTTTTTAAAAGACCAGCTGAAGGTACTGATTTTATTTCTGATGCTGGAGTAGTAAGTGGTTCTTTTTTTGCAGGAACAATTGAAGACTGGGATATTAATGAGCATAGATATTTCAATACTGATGAATGGATACTTTTTGGTCATGAAAATAACTTTAACGTTAGAGACTTATGGAATAATAAATTATTAAATTATTTAAGAGATATAGACCAATATGATGAAAAATTAGAGCCCACTGTCAGGGAGATCCGAAAAGCTGATACGGCCATAAAAAGTTTCTTTGACGAAAATAAAGACATCCCTGCAATTGTCTACGATATGGATGAAATAAACTATCGTTTAGCAAGTGGTACAGTTGGAATTCAACATGCAACAAATGAAATAATTGAAGAATCCGAACTTCCAATGATGTTAATTGTATATGCAGTAATCTTTCTTCTAGTTTTTGGAACCTATATGGATTGGAGAGCCACAATCTGTTGCACTGTTCCTCTTACATTTGCTACAATGTTGGGATATGCATTTATGGATGTGATGCAAATCGGTTTAAAAGTTTCTACTCTTCCCGTAATGGTTCTTGCTGTAGGTATTGGAGTAGATTATGCGTTCTATATTTATAATAGATTACAAACTTATTTAAAAGAAGGTATGGATATATCGCAGGCATTTGAGCAGACTTTTGCAAATACTGGTGCCGCAGTAGTATTTACTGCTTTAACTCTTGCAATTGGTGTATCGACTTGGTCTTTTTCGGCTCTCAAATTCCAAGCTGATATGGGAATGCTTTTAACATTTATGTTCTTAATTAATATGGTTTGTGCCATGACAACACTACCTGCTTTAGCAGTTGTATTAGATAAAGTTGTTCCAAGAAAAAATGATAATATATTTAAGTTTGTAGGTGGTCAAACAGGCGTAGCTTATTTGATAACAATATCCCTGGTTATTGTAGCATTATTTTTAATTTAACTATTCATTTACAAGCTTAATAAATATTTCCTCTAAGTTATTATCCTCAATTTTGATGTCCTTAATGTTTATTTTAAGTTTAACTAATCTTGTGAGAAGTTCTTGGTGACTAATAATGCTTGGATCATACTCGATGGTTATATGGTTGTTGTGATTTCTGAATGAAACGTTTAAATCATTGAAGGTATCATCTTTGATTATTGTTGAATTACCATGTTCAATAACTATTTTCTTAAAACTCATCTTTGATTTAATATTTTTTGTTTTATCTGCAATTAAGAGCTTACCTTTATTAATAATAGCTATCTCATCACATAAATTTTCAGCTTCATGTAAATAATGTGTTGTTATAACTATCGTTTTACCCTGAGTTTTTAATGACTTTATATTTTCCCATAGGGTCTGCCGCAACTCTACGTCTACACCCGCAGTTGGCTCATCAAGTACAAGTATTTCTGGATCATGAACCATTGCTTTTGCTATGAGTAGTCTTCTTTTCATTCCCCCAGAAAGAGTTCTAGCATAGGCATCAGATTTATCTTCCAAAGCTAATAGACTAAGAATTTTTTTTGTTTGCCTCTTCTCTTTTGGCACTCCGTAGAGCCCTGCTTGAAGCTCTAATAATTCATAAGGAGTGAAAAAGGGATCCATATTTAATTCTTGAGGAACTATACCAATACGGGGTTTGATTTCATAAAGTTCTTTTGAATAGTCTTTTCCAAAAATTTTAATAGCGCCTGAAGTTTTATAAACTAGATCAGCTAAAATATTAATAAGAGTTGATTTACCAGCTCCATTAGGTCCCAGTAGTCCAAATATTATCCCTGACTTTATTTCGAGAGAAATATTATCTAAAGAGTAGTTTTTTTGATTTTTATAAATCTTTGATAAATTATTAATTGTTATTGCAATGTTTTCTTTCATAACTATTTTGTACAAATAATAGTTTTTATTTTAATTTCTTGTATCATATAAACTTATGAGCTCACCAGATAAAAAAAATTATCATTCTCAAGTTTTTGATAATGTTAAAAGCAAAAAAGTCAGTTGTAATGGCGGTGGAGGAGCTCTTGGACATCCAAAAATATATCTTGATATGGGAAAAGAAAATCAAATTATCTGTCCTTACTGTAGTAAAATTTTTATTCTAGAACTTTAGTTAATGACTGAAAAAAACCATCTATTTTTAATCGATGGCTCTGGATATATTTTTAGAGCTTACTATGCCCTGCCTCCTTTATATCGAAAAAGTGATGGACTTCCAACAGGAGCAGTTAATGGTTTTTGTAATATGATTTATAAATTAGTTGAAGATACAAATCGTGATGTGAAACCATCACATATAGCTGTTATATTTGATAGTGCAAGAAAGACATTTAGAAATGATATTTATAAAGATTATAAAGCAAATAGAGGAGAGCCTCCTGAAGATTTAATTCCTCAGTTTCAAATCATAAAAGACTCTGTAAAAGCTTTTGGCATTCAATCTATTGAATTATCTGGATTTGAGGCTGATGATATTATTGCTACATACGCACGTATTGGAAATGAAAAGGGATGGAAAGTTTCAATTGTTTCTTCAGATAAAGACCTTATGCAGATTGTAGACAGTAATATTTCACTTATTGATACAATGAAAAATAAATCAATTGGACCAAATGAAGTTATAGAAAAATTTGGAGTTGAACCTAAAAAAGTTATAGATGTTCAGGCTTTGGCAGGTGACAGTTCAGATAATGTTCCAGGGGCACCCGGTATAGGAATTAAAACAGCAGCAACATTAATTAATGAATTTGGAAATCTAGAAAATTTACTTAAAAACTGTCATCAAATAAAGCAGAATAAACGACGAGAGACATTAGAAAATTTTCAAGAACAAATTTTAATAAGTAAGAAGTTAGTTACACTTAAAAATGATGTAAGTGATATTCCTACAATTGACGAACTTAAAAGTACTAAAGCAAATATAAACGAACTAATTCCATTTTTATCTGATTTAGAGTTAAATAAATTAGCTGACAGAATAAAGAAAAAAAATCCTAATGTTGATCTTTCTGCTAGTAAAAATGAAAATAAGTTATTAATTTCAAATTTTGAAAAAAAACCAGCCATCAAAAAAAATATTGATCAAACCAACAATCAAAAAACAAATTATTCAATTATAAATGATGAAAATAAACTTGAAGAAGTTATAAATCAAATTTCTAGACAAGATATGTTTGTATTTGATGTTGAAACAGACTCATTGGATATACAAAAAGCAAAATTAGTTGGAATCTCTGTTTGTTTTAATTTAGAAAATTCTTTTTATATTCCAATTGGTCATCAAGAGGATACAAAACAATTAGAAATTAGTCAGATTAAAAAAAAATTAGCTCCACTTTTTAATTCAGAATCAATTATTAAGGTTGGGCATAATATAAAATTTGACATTGCTATTCTTCAAAAGTATGAAATTCAAGTAAATAGCATTGACGATACAATGTTAATGTCTCTGGTATGTGATGCTGGAATAAATCGTCATAATATGGACGATTTAGCAAAGATTCACCTTAATCGTGAAACAATAAAATTCAAAGATGTAGTTGGTTCAGGTAAAACTCAATTAACATTTGACCAAGTAAAAATTTCCGAAGCTATAAATTATGCCGCGGAAGACTCAGAAATTACATTCAGACTTTATAAATTATTTAAGAAAAGAATACTCAATGAGAGAAACGCGTCTGTTTATTATGAAATTGAAAGGCCACTTATAAATTCTATTTTAAAGATGGAAACAAATGGAATGAAAGTCGATAATAATTACCTGAAAAATTTATCTAATGAATTTGAGCTAAGAATTAAAAATGTTGAAAAAAAGATTTTTAAGTCAGCAGGTAAAGAATTTAATGTTGGATCACCTAAACAATTATCAGAAATTTTATTTGATTTTCTAAAATTAAATCCTCCCAAAAAAACAAAGTCTGGTGAAAGATCGACTGGCATCGAAGTTTTGGAGGACCTTGCGTATGAAGGAAATAAGATTGCGGAATATATTATTGATTGGAGGCAAATTTCAAAATTGCGCAGCACGTACTCTGAAGCTCTTCAAGGTCATATATCTCAAGAAACTGGCAGGATTCATACTTCTTTTTCAATGGCGTCAACAAATACTGGGAGACTAGCTTCATCAGATCCTAATCTTCAAAATATACCTATTAGAACTGATGAAGGCAGATCAATTCGTAAAGCCTTTGTAGCTGAAAAAAATAAAACAATATTTTCTGCTGACTATAGTCAAATTGAATTAAGAGTTCTTGCACACATAGCTAACGTTAACCAGCTAAAAGAAGCTTTTAATAATAATGATGATATTCATAAGATGACCGCCTCAGAAATATTTAATATTAAAATGAAAGATGTCACAAGTGATCTGAGGAGACAGGCTAAAGCTGTTAATTTTGGAATTATTTATGGAATTTCAGCATACGGATTAGCTAAACAACTCAGTATATCCAATTTTGAGGCTTCGGATTTTATAAAAAAATATTTTAATAAATTTAGTGGAATAAAAGATTTTATGGAAAACACTAAAGAGTTATGCCGGCAAAATGGTTATGTTGAAACATTATGCGGACGAAAATGTTTTTTCCCGCGAATAAAAGATAAAAATTTTGCTTTACGATCCTTTCAAGAAAGAGCTGCGATAAACGCTCCAATTCAAGGAACTGCAGCAGATATAATTAAATATGCTATGATAAAAATAGATAAAAAGTTGAATAATGATGAAGATTGCAAAATGATTTTACAAGTACACGATGAATTAATTTTTGAAATTCAAAAGAGTAAAATTGAAAAATTTTCTAAATTAATAATAAATGAAATGCAAAACGCCTTAGAGCCTCATACTAAATTAAGTATACCTTTGATAGTTGACAGTAACTCTGGTAAAAATTGGAATGAGGCGCATTAATGAGTGAAGTAATAGTTTTAGTTACAGGTGGTTTTGATCCTATTCATAGTGGTCATATTTTATATTTGAAAGATGCAAAAAAACTTGGTGATAAATTGATCGTAGGAGTTAATTCTGATCAATGGCTCATTAATAAAAAAGGAAGCCCTTTTATGCCCATCGATGAAAGGATGAATATAATTTCAAATTTATCAGTAGTTGATGAAGCTATTGAATTTGAAGATGATGAATTTAATTCTGCAAGTAATGCAATTCATAAAGTTCTTCAAAAATATCCTAATCACAAGATAATATTTGCAAATGGTGGAGATCGAAATGATGAAAATATTCCGGAGATGGATAAATTTAATGATCATCATAACGTAAGCTTTGAGTTTGGAGTAGGTGGAGATTATAAAAAAAATTCATCAAGTTGGATTCTTAAAAATTGGAATGGCACAAAAGAGATTAGACCATGGGGCTGGTATCGGGTTATTGATGACTCTGATGACCACAAAGTGAAGGAAATACAAGTGAACCCAAAATCAAGATTAAGTCTACAGTCACATAGCAAAAGATCTGAAGTCTGGACTGTTATTAACGGTGAAGCATTTGTTACAATAAATGACAAATCATTCTTATTGAAATTGAATGAGTCAATATTCATACCTGTTGAGTCTCAGCATCGACTTGAAAATAAAACTGATAAACCTCTAAATATAATTGAAATACAAACAGGAACTTATTTTGGAGAAGATGATATTAGAAGGTATGAAGATGATTATAATAGATCATAGTTCATGAAAGTATTATCTTCAAAATTTTATCTCTCCGTATTTCTATTTTTAAATATTATTAATTTCGTAGATAGGAATATACTTTTTGCCTTTGGAGATACGATTAAAACTGAATTCAGTCTATCAAATACACAGTGGGGATTACTCACAGGATTAGTTTTTTTATTTTCTTATTCAGTTGCATCAGTTTTTATAGGTGTTTTAGGGGATCGATTTAGTCGTACTAAGATAATTGGAATAGGGATCATTTTTTGGAGTGCCATGACTTCATTGACTGGGCTTGCAAAGAACATATCTACATTATTTATATCAAGAGCATTAATAGGAGTTGGTGAGTCATCGTTATCTCCTAATGCAATGTCTATGCTTAGTGATGTTTTTCCTCAAGAAAGAAGGGGCTTAGCAACAGCTATATATTATTTAGGTATACCTCTAGGAGTTGGTTTTGGTTTTCTTATTGCGAGCGTGCTTGGCCCTATTCTGGGTTGGAGAACTATTTTTATTTCTCTTGGGGTTATCGGTATCGTAATAGGAGTATTGATTTATTTTATGACTGAGCCAGTAAGAGGTTCATTTGATAAAAAGAATAGTCAAAGTTTAGGTCAACAAAAAATTAGCGAAATAGTAAAACTTGCTTTTAAATCGATAACTAATTCTAGATCGCTATGGCTTATTATGTTGGGAGGTGTCATAGGCCATATACCCCTTGGCGTTGGAGGCTTTGATACGGTTTGGGCTGTTCAAGAAAGAGGATTTAAAGAGGAAGAATATACTGCAATATTTGGACTCTTTTTTGTTGTTGGAGGCTCAATGGGTGCAATTTTTGGAGGCTTTGTCGGTGACTACTTTGCAAAGCGATATAAGGCTGGTGCAATGTTAGCATTAGTTATTATTTATTCATTTTTAATACCTGCAAGTATTTATTATAGATTTGCTTCTCCTGATGGAATTTATTTCTACATCGCACTTTTCCTAATAACATTTCAAGTAACAGTATTTTATGGTCCAACTTTTGCAGCAGTTCAATCTTTGTCTCCATATAAAGTTAGAACTTCAATACTTGCAATTTGGATACTAGGCGTAAATATTGTAGGTATGGGGATTGGAAGTTTTTTTACAGGATATCTCTCAGACACACTCTTTTCAAATTTTGAACATCCTTTATCTTGGTCTACTTCTTTGATGGCAGCATTTACCTTTCTTTCATTGATTTGTTACCATCTTTCTAGAAAAACTTATGATGAAGATATAAAAAAAGCTCAATTAATTTAGATGCTAACAGGACCCGAAGATTTAACGTTTTCATCAACATCATTTTCAAATTGGGTAAAGTTATCAATAAACATTGAAACCAACTTTTTTGCTTGCGCATCATAAGCGTTTGGATCTTCCCAAGAATTTTTTGGATCAAGAATTTTAGTTTCTACATTATTTACATTAAGAGGGACTAAAAAACCAAAATTTTCGTCTTTTCTCATTTCAGCATCCGCTAACTCGCCTGATAACGCTGCATTTAAGAGAGTTCTTGTATCTTTTATGCTAATTCTTTTCCCAACACCATAAACTCCACCAATCCAACCCGTATTAACGAGCCAACAGTTTACATTGTGCTCCGAGATTTTGTTTTTCAGAAGGTTCCCATATTCAATGGGATTTCTAGGCATGAATGGACTTCCAAAACAAGTTGAGAAGGTTGCCTGAGGTTCTTTGCCTAAGCCCATCTCAGTTCCAGCAACTTTAGCCGTGTATCCTGATAAAAAGTGATACATAGCTTGAGAAGGTGAGAGTTTTGATATAGGAGGCAAAACTCCAAATGCATCAGCGGTCAACATAATTATGTTTGTTGGATGATTTGTTTTGCCACTCAGAGTTACATTTGGAATAAATTCTAATGGGTACGCCCCACGAGTATTTTCTGTTATAGAATTATCATCTAAATCTAGAGTGCCATCTGATTTGAGAATTGCATTTTCGATTACAGTTTGTTTCATTTGTGTTGTAGCATATATTTCTGGCTCAGCTTCCTCCGAAAGTCTAATTAGTTTGGCATAGCATCCACCTTCAAAGTTAAAAAGACCAGCGTCTGACCAGCCATGTTCGTCATCACCCAAAAGTGATCGATTTGGATCAGCACTTAATGTAGTTTTTCCAGTTCCTGAAAGACCAAAAAAAATAGATGAATCTCCATCTGGGCCAGTATTTACTGAGCAGTGCATTGGCATAATATTTTTTTCAGGTAGAAAAAAATTCAAAAGAGTAAAAACAGATTTCTTTGTCTCACCTGCATATTCAGTGCCACATATTAAAATTAATTTTTTTTCTAAATTAATTACAATTGCTGTCTCACTATTTGTCCCATGAATTTTTGGGTTCATCTTGAGATGAGGGAAATTAATAATTGTAAATTCACTCTTATAATTTTCTAGCTCATCTTCTGTTGGTCTTACCAATAAGTGCCTTGCAAATAATCCATGCCATGCAAATTCTGTCATTATGGTGACTGGCAGTGAATTTTTTCTATCGGCACCTCCGAATAGATCATGAATATAGATTTTTTTATTTTTTGAATATTCTATAAAACTATCTAAGATTTTGTCGAAATTTTCACTAGATATTTCAACATTAGTTTTTCCAAAGTGTATATTTGCTCCATGTACTTTATCTCGAACAAAAAATTTATCGTTAGCTGATCGACCAGTTTTTTTACCAGTCTTAACTACCAGCGCTCCGTGTTTTGATAGTTCTCCTTCACTATTTTCTATAGCTATATTGTACAGTTTTTCAGATGTGAGATTTCTATGGATCTCTGATGCATTACTAATAAATGCTGAATTTAAGCTATTTTCCATAATCCTAAAAATTGTGTTTGCCAATTAAACATATTTCACAATTTATGTTAAGTTTAAAATTTAATAATTAGTGGGGATAAATATTCATAATATTCAGCCATGATAATGACACAAATAATATTTAAGTTTGAGAAATGAAGCCTACTATAGCATTAGTTGATGATGATCGAAATATTCTCGTATCTCTAGAAGAAATTCTTAAAAAAGAAGATTTTTCAATTCAGAGCTATTCAGATGGAATTTCTGCTTTAAGAGGAATGTACAGGATGCCACCAGATATTGCTGTGATTGATATTAAGATGCCAAAAATGGATGGATATGAACTTTTTCGTAAGATAAGAGAAAAATTAAAAATTCCAGTAATTTTTTTAACTTCAAAAGATAAAGAAGTAGATCGCTTGAAAGGTTTAATGCAAGGAGCAGATAATTATGTAACTAAAGGAGGAAATTTTTCAAAACAAATCTTAGTTGAAACGATTAAAAATACTTTAAATCGTATCAAACTTGAAACTGACCAACAGAATAGTAGTGATATAATTGTTTATAAGAATTTAAGAATGGACTGCTCAAAGCAAGAGTGTGAATGGAAAAATCAACCTTTACTTGATCCATTAACAACAACCGAATTTAAAATAATTAAAGAATTAGTTATTAAGCCGGGCATTATTAAAACTAGAGATCGTCTAATGGATGTTGCTTATAAAGATGATTTATACGTTGATGATCGCACTATAGATAGTCATGTGAAGAGAATAAGGAAAAAATTCAAGAAAATAGATCCAGAATTTCAATCTATAAACACTTTATATGGATCAGGATATCAATGGAAATAAATATAATTTTCATTAATATTATTTGTCTTGAACAGTTTATTTAGAAAATTTTTATTTTACAATGTATTAGGATTTATAATCTTAGGAATCATATCTATAGTTGTAATAATTTTATCTAACAATTATCAATTAAATAAACGCCTTTCTCTTATTCAAACTCAAACACTTATTTCTTATAATTATATCAATTCAACTAATTTTTCAAAAAACAATATAACTGACTTATCCCTATCTGAACTTTATGCAAGTCTTGAATTAAAAAACTTATCAATCCTAATAATAGATAAAGATAAAAATATATTATTTGATACTAAAGGATATGACATAGAAACGGAATCTTTTCTATCTGAAGAATTAATTTCAGTTGAGACTATAGAGGGCACTCTTCAGAAAAGTGTAGAAAATGATAACTCAAATATTAAAAGAAACTTTTTTAGTAATGTGAAGTTTAATAACTCTTTTAAAAAATCATTAGATGGTGAGAGTCAAAAATTTTTTATTAATTTTGCAAATGATCAATTACTGCTATTTTCTATATTTCCTTTTATGTCTTTAGATGAGAGTTTATTTATTGTCGCATATGAAGATAATTCTGAAATTAACGAAATTAATAAACAAATAAGATTAAATATTTTTCTAAGTGTTTTAGCAATTATTTTATCTTTGATGATTTTCTCATTTTTCCTAAATTTTGTCATTTTAAGACCCATTAAAATACTAGCTTTGTCTGCGGCAAATATTGAAAAGAATTTAAAATCAAAACCAAAAATTGATGAATTAGGAAAAAGAGGCGATGAAATAGGAGACTTATCAAAAACTCTGAACGAAATGTTAGAAAATTTATATGAGAA
>Ga0114933_10003931_pt1 | contig 14173 bp, 9 predicted proteins | sample 4SBtaG_FD_89691 | JGI IMG/M metagenome (GOLD analysis project Ga0114933, IMG submission 89691) | Deep subsurface microbial communities from Kolumbo volcano to uncover new lineages of life (NeLLi) - 4SBTROV12_W25 metaG | ecosystem: Environmental > Aquatic > Marine > Volcanic | place: Kolumbo...
TCCTTTCGTGTCGACATTCGAAGCTCAGGAGGCTAACTTCCAGTCATATAAGGTGTTTGCCACCCACCAAACGGGTAGAATCGAGTTCGGTTCTTTCGCCTATAAGTGGAATCAGGATGGCTCGTTTACTTCTGCAACTGTCGAGGACCGGGAAGCAAGCAGTGAAGATACTATCTCCGAGGGGGATGAAGAGCCCAAGACTGCCGCTGTTACCGCAATGCAACGATACTTCAACTCGTTTGATGAGAGATCACTGATTTCGGGTATCTTTACGGTGATTGAAGACACCCGCGTAGACGCGTATGTAGGTCGAGAATACGGCGGTATCAGAAAATGGCTAAAACAACTTCAGGCATATGAGGCTAATCGACGGCCACGAATAGAAAATATGCCTCTTCGTTCAGCTTTTGTGGAAAATCTTTTACGTGCGTCATTGGGTCGTCCTGAAACCATGAGATGGCCAACAGTCTATAGAGAATTTTTAGAGAATGGCCTTGCAGCGCTAAAGCTTGTGGAGGAAGAAGATGCAACGGTGCAGGACTCTGCTGAAGTTTCAGCAGTGATCTATGATATTGCGCAACGTATTCCCAACATTACCCCATCGATGGCCGATGGAAAATTTGAATTCGACGCGCCCACTGAGGACATGCTTAGTATCCAACCTGCGATGCCGTCTGGAGACGGCCCGCCGATGGATATGCAGGCCAATGACCAAGAAGTGGAGTTTGAGAATCCGCCTCAACCGGAATTCAGAGGTGATTTCAAACCAGAATTGGTTCAGCTTCTCGCGCGACTGAAGCAGCAACAAGAAGGTAACGTTGATGGTGAAGGTACACCATTGACCAAGGAGCAGTTGAAGGAATTACTGGAGAACTCAGTTGAAATAACAATCGCTGAATGGGCCGAAGGTGATTTGGATGAATCCCTGGGGATGTTTTTGGAAAATCTCGAACAAGCAGCTACACCTTCAGGGGAAGGTAAATCGGATGACGAGACGTCGGGATCGGATGAATCATCTGGGGGAGATGGTGAAGGAGAAGAAAAAGAGCTACCAGTAGAGATCGATTGGTCCTACTACGACGAGTGGGATTTCCGCGCATCTGATTATCGACCTCGTTGGACTCGTGTGGGGCAGAGATTTCATGAAGCCGAAGAGGAGCCTGAATTCTATTCAGAGACACTACGCAAACATCATGGCCTCGTGATGGAAACTAGAAAACAGTTCGAATTGATGCGACCGGAAGTTTTCAAGAAAATAAAGAGAGTGGAAGACGGTGACGAACTCGACGTCGATCTAGCTATCGAATTCTATATAGATAAGAAAGCAGGGATAGGTCCGACCGGCCGTGTATATAACAAGCGAAATAAAATTGAGCGTGATGTGGCAGTTGCCTTTCTTCTCGACATGTCGGCCTCAACAGACGAAGAAATTGAGAAACAACGCCAATCTCACTCTGATGATGATGATGATGATTTTGACGGAGATCCGCGGAAGTATTTCCAGTGGTTAGCTGCACGCAGAGCTAGCCAAATGATTGAGCCACCTAAACGAATTATTGATCTTGAGAAGGAATCAGCTGTTCTGATTGTGGAAGCTCTAGAGGCCATAGGTGATTCCTATGGAATATATGGATTCTCCGGTTATGGACGCGACAACGTTGAATTTCACGTCATCAAGGATCTTGATGAATCCATGAGTGAGCTCGTGCAGAGACGCATCGGGAAAATAGAGCCTATTCGCTCAACCCGAATGGGACCGGCGATTCGTCATACTATTCACAAATTGAATGAGCATGACTCTAAGGTGAAGATTCTCATATTGGTGTCGGATGGACGGCCACAGGATCATGGCTATGGTAAAGATCGGACCGAAAAAGAGTATGCGGTGCATGATACGAAGCAGGCACTACTTGAGGCTAAGCGAGATGGGATCACGCCATTTTTGATAACTGTGGATAAAGAAGGACATGACTATCTGCAGCAGATGTGCGATGACATTGGATACGAGGTTGTTGACGACATCGAGAGCTTGCCTCGTAGGCTCCCCACACTTTACAGACACTTGGCGGTTGAGTAGAACAGAAGTATCTAATTCAACCCTTGTACTTGCTTTAGATCCTGATGCCCGATAATTTCGATGATTGCTTGTGCAAGTCTCCTATTCCCTAGGCGTGGGAACATGTTTTTGGCTATTAAATAAGGGTTATCCGTTCCGACTGTTTCACTTGCCATCATCACTTTCTTGGCTCGTTTGGAGTGGTGAAGGATAAACCTGTTGAATGCTTTGTCAGGGTCATATATAGCGGTGCCATGACCTGGGTAAATTACCTGGATATCAGTCTGTGCAAGCTTTTTGACCGATTGAATAAATAACGGGAGTGATGGCCAGTGCTGCATAGACTCAAATTCATTCAGGTTGTCCCGACTTAAATGAAGGCCGGCGGTGGGGATTGTATGTTCAAGAACAGTGTCACCAGAGAATAGTAGTTTGCTATTAGAAGTGACTGCTACTAAGTTTCCCCGAGTGTGACCGGGCGCATAATGAATTACAAGAGTTTCATGATTCCGTAGCATAATCTCCTGTTGATCTAATACCGGGAAGAGTGCGTTCTCAGGGCATGGAATCCATCGCATAGAATTAGCGTTTGTTTGCGATTTGATTTCATCAACAATACTTGATGGAACTCCTTTTTGTATGAGATACGAGAATCGGTTTTCTCGATCGCCCTCAAATGTTGTAATTCCTTTAGTCAGGGTTGATATCGCTTCTGGATGGACGAGGATGGTAGCTCCTTCTTTGGCCCATCGGGATGCCAATCCAGCGTGATCAATATGTTCATGGGTGATTAGGACGTTCTTAATGTTCGATGGTATTAACTCATGTTGGCCAAGTTGCGCACAGAGCAAATCCCAAGAGAACTCTTGTGAGGAGTGCGATATTAGATCTGGTCCTGCATCCACAAGAAGCCACGAATCATTTTCGTCCAGTGGTAGTAGCCAGCAGGTATTAGTTGCAAGATGGATAGGAATAGGTGATAGAGACATCAGGTATTCTGAAGCTTGTAGCTGTTCTTTGTACAACTTTGTGAGTCCACTGACCGTCTCTTCAATTGAGTTAAACGCGGCCTGATGGAACATCCCAAGGAAAGGGGATACTCTTCCAGGAAATTCACAGAGATAGACTGGTCGTCTCACGTCACGCGCGTGGGACATCTCGGCGAAGACTCCTGGTGAAACCAACTCAGTTGGATAATAGACAACAACCATATCGGCTTGATCGACCCACTGTAAGTCACGAGAGAGGATCTGACTTTCGATATATCTATTTGCAGAAAGGGCCTGCTCCAACGGAGGATCTTCATCTGTGAGATGAAACTCTCCTGTTTGAGGGGAATTTAAATCTTGGATACTCAAAGGATCGTACACAACAAATCCTGCTTCCATCAACTGATCACCAAAATCGGCGGCTCTTTCAAGGAGATCAGGATCTTCTTCCAGGATAGATGTGATTGGGTACGATAGATATATACTCGGTGCGGGATGAGTTCTAGTGAGACCCTGAATCCCGGAAGGATTGGACCTCCGGGCAAGTTCAACGAATCGCACTCCAAGAAATTCGGCAAGTATTCGGGTAATCGACGTTTCGTAGGTTCTCCACATCACAATATCAGTAAGTTCTAATTGATCTTGCCATTCTTTTCGTGCCTGCAGATTCGACCAGATGATATTGGCGTCATGGGTAACCGTAATAAACAAATTAACATCATCGGCAAACAGTTGTTTGAATAAATTCATATCCATGCCGGATACCAGTCGGCCTGCCCGCATAAAGGCCGCATGAGTGGAAATCAGTTTTATATCGGCTGTCGAGTTGAGTATCTGATCTTTGAGTTCACTGAGAGCGGATACGCGGTGGAGGTGCAATAAGTCTTCATTTCCATCGAGTAGATCGGTGTGATTATCGCTATAGCGGAGATGCGCTGGAACAGCATTGAGCATCTGCCCGACATCGAATACCTCGGCCTGTCTGTTATCGTTCGGGTCCTGATTAATATACTCTGCAGCTTCTCGAAGGAACTCGGTGCGTTCTGAACCGCTTACCCCAGTGCACCATATCAACATAGCGTCCCCTACTGTTTGTTTATTAGATACTGCCGAAGCATTGTCAGAGCAGTGAGGACAGCCCTTTTTTTTGCGGCTTCTCTACCTTGATAATAACGAGAGTGAGAGTATTCGAGGAACCCTCTGTCGTCTGATAACGCGATATGCATAGTCCCGGGAGGCTGTTCTTCTACTTCGTTTCCTCCGGCAATCCCAGTAATCCCAATCCCTAAACTGGCACCTAGAACTTCCCTTGCTCGCACTGCCATTTCTTTAGCGGTGTTTTCTGAGATGACGCCGTGCTTGGCTATTGTGTCAGAATCGACTCCCATGGAGATTTTCGTATCAGTGGCGTACGTGACTAGTGAACCTCGAAAGTATCCTGATGAACCATCTATGTCAGTAAAACTAGAGGCTAGTGCGCCACCAGTTGCCGACTCCATCAAGGCCAGAGTCAAGCCCTGCTCTAGCAGCATTCGACCCACGGCACCGCTCAACGATTCTTCATCTTCACCCCAAATAGCCGTTCCTAAAATATTTCTGGCTTCTGTCTCGACAGGTCGGATTAAATCTAACGCAGACTCGCGGCTGTTTCCTTTCGCGCTGATGCGGACATGGACTCCGTCAGCACGTGCGTATACGCCAATAGACGGATTAGTTGAATGTAAGAGTGGAGTAATCATTTCATCAAGCGTGCCCTCCCCGATGCCCGATGTTTTGAGGGTTCTAGAGACGAGGATGGAGGAAGCTTGTTTTTCTAGTTCTGGAGCTACCTCATTTTCCCACATTCGGGTCATCTCTGGAGGAGGACCTGGCATTACAACGATTATTTTATTTTCACGTTCAACCCACCATCCTGGTGCAGTACCGCGTGGGTTTTCAATGGCTCGTGCTGATTTGATTAACTGGGCCTGCTTCAAATTTCGTTCTGGCATATACCCACCGCGAGCCTCGAAGAGCGTACGCAGAGCAGTTGCCTGGTCTTCATCCTGATACAAATCTTCCTGTAGGACAGAGGCAATCGTTTCCCGAGTTAAATCATCTTCTGTTGGCCCGAGCCCTCCAGTTGCAAAGACAATATCAGACCTATTCCAAGCTCTCTCAAATACCTCATACAGTCTGTCAGGGTTATCGCCGACCTGGCTTGTGTACAACATATCAATCCCGAATTGGGGCAGCCGTGAAGCAATATATGCAGCATTTGTGTCAACAATTTCACCGAGCAATATTTCCGTGCCTATTGATATGACTTCCGCGCGCATATAACTTTCCTTTCGATGTTTTTATTCTAATCAGAAACAATTAAAGAATGTCCATTTATGTCAGTCTCCAAATGGCCGGTCACATTAATCAGATTAATTTGAGCACAATATTCGATATCTTCTTCAAAGTTATTCTTCAATAACCGCTGGCCATGTTCAGTTTTAGCAAGAGCAGCACTCAAACTGATCGGATTTTCGTATTGAGATGTGTATCTAGATTTAACGTCAGAGGCTGAGTCAGAAAGAACGGCACCAGATGTTTCAAGTACATCAATGACAAGGGCGGCAGCCAGAAAGTCATCCTCTGCTGGTGCTCCCTCCCAGCCCGAGCACACAATGACGATGTCGTTTTGTTCCTTGATAGCACGTTGAGCCGTCGCATCCAGATTAACGGGAGCTATTGGCATTATGAGTTCCGCACCGACACAGGAAAGGAGAGTAGGTGTTCCGTTCGTTGTCGCCATTATGACGGTTGATGGAAGCTGCATGTTTTCAGATTGTCGTAGAAAAGCTAATGGAGAATTTCCTCCATCGAAATCGTCCGGAGGTAAAGAATTTCTTTCTCCGATCATTAATACTTCCTCAGGGAGAAGCAGATTAGCCTTAAGGTCACGAGCTGATTCGATTGAATCAGCCAAATATATTTGTTTTACTCCATGCTCTAAGAGGACTGCCATGACTGAGGTAGCTCTGAGAACATCAATCACAAGACAAGTGTTTCCTATTGGATTGACGTCGAATCGACTTTCTGCAATAGATACTTTCATTCGGTTAGCTTTCTAGTAAGGTAATGCGTCCGGATCATCTGCCTCTAATCTCTGATCTCTTTCCTTTTCATTTCTCTCTCTCAATGCAGCTTCAGCATCGGAAATCTTATCACTCTCGAAATCAGGATTACGGGCAGCCTGCACTTGGTCTTTCAGTTCTTCTGTGATTAAGCTGTTTTTACGCCAGTCTGTCAGTGCATTTTGTGCTTTGTGCAGGTCATTTTTATCTGGAAATATTCTTCCGTATCGTGCTTTATCAAAAAGTTGAGCAATCGGATGAGCCGGCGTGCCTAAATACTTTTGATGAGCGCCGGCATATTCATCTACGGTTTCACCTGATGATCGAGGCATACCACGCAGTGAGCCGTCTTTTTCAAGTTCTCCCCACAAAGAATATATAGCCTGGCGTTGCATCCAGGCCCTAGACGTAGATTTTCGTCTAGGTAACAAATCCTGAATTAATTCCAGTAATGAGCCACTTGAGTTTGGTGTTGTGTATCTTTCCGAGGCTTCATCATCCGTTTCATTGTTTCCCCGGACAAGGCCAACGATGAATAAGAAAATTTTATAGAAGGCATACCCCAATACAAACAGTACGAACGATTTCAAAGCGGTTCCTATCCACGGTGGAACTTGAGACGCTTCGTCTTGTAGATTTTGTGCAGGTGGTGCAAGGCAAGCTTTGTATTCTTTATTCAGTTGATCTGCGAGAATCGTGTCTCCTTTTGAAATCGCTGCATTAACCGCTTTAAGGAGTTCGCCGCATGGTTCTGGTGCCATCGAACTTGAGCTTTGTGGACCGAGCAAACTCAGAAAAAATTTCAATAGCCAGAAAATTGGGGTGAGGATAATAACCATTATCCTGCCAATTATTTCACCTAATAGATCGAATAGAGGGTTGAATATCGGCGAGATATCTATTTTCGTTATCAACCAGAACAGCAGCCCAACCAGACACAAAATGAACATGGTGCCGGCAAGTGAGTATGTCCAAGGCGCGAGTTTCCCTTTGACCCCAGTCTCGGGTCTGACGCCATTCAGGTAAGACAAAGCGAGAGTAAACGCGCCTAAGACAAAATGTATAGCCACGAATGGTGCTAAAGGTATTCCATTGAGACCACCAAGTATGAGTAAAATCAGATTTGCCAGAAATCCGATTCCCCAAGAGCGTGACACCTTTGATACTGTCACATTTGAAGCGCCCACAATCAAGAATCGTATCCATATCATCAGAAATCCAGCTAATACCAGAGCGACAATCTGTTCACCTGCATAGGCTGTGACGCCACCAGAATCAACAATATGATTGAGTAAATCATTCGTCACTGCCGGTAATCTTGCCTCATCGAAACTGTCAAAAATAGCTGCCGTGTTCCAAAATTGGAGGCTTGATAAGTGGAGATGAAGGGCTACGTTTATCGACAGGATTGTCATTATGGACATGAAAAATACTGCAATTCGTCCGCCAATTCCTAGGTAATCTAACAATCGCCGGAACAGAAACGCTGAGGCGGCGACGGCAATTACGAGAATGAGATTTGGACCGCTCACAATCGTGTCAGTTGTGCTCTCGATAGCCCGTTTTGCCGCGATCAGCAGATCTTGATTGATTGGTTCAGCTGGCTGTCTCTGAATATCACTTAGAAGGGACGCTTGATGTCCTCGCATAAAAAAAGTACTTAACAGTCGCAGCGCCATGAACCAGACCAGAGCTTCTGTGATGATGTAGGAGATATCTAGAAGATGTCGTGTTTTCAAAATGATTATTCTTCGTTACTCTCTGATGCATGGGCTGTTTGACCATTCAGGTCGTCAGTTTCTGATGCGTGATTGATTATTTCAGCCTCCCCACTCATCAATATATCCATGCGATCCGCTACCTCAATTAATGGGATATTTTCAAGCGTTTCAAATCCTTCTGGATCCCAATCAGGTAGTGACGTTCTGAGAACGTTCACAAGGTGTCCTTTTTTTCGCAGCTTGTTCAAAGTGAGTGATAGTGCGGGAGGCATTACAGCGGCAACCACGACCACGGTGCTGCCTATAGGTAGTGGATGTCTTGGATTTTCTAGCTCTGTGGCAAGTTCGCCAGTAGTGAAATTTTGCACAGCAGCAAGAGCTTCAAGAATTTGACTAATCTGTTCGGGTCCATTGCCGGCTCCAATCCGTATTGTGCGGTCAGCCTCAGGAAAAGCCCCATTTGCAATCAGTCCTACCGCCAATTTGGTTGACGATGCCCAATAGGCAACTGAAGCCGCTACTGATACTCCTCTTTCAAGCAGCACTCGATCGGATCCCTGCCATTGTCGGAAGGTAGGGATGTTCAGAGCGACTATGAGGGCCTGCGATCTGCTGGGTTCATATATTCTGCTCTTTAATTCACCAGATCTTGCGGTCGCCTGCCAGTCGATTCGTCTCAAATTGTCCGAAGGAAGATATTCTCTAACACCGGAGACCAGTACTGGATCCTCAAAAATAGGATTCCCTCCTCGTAGATCACCAAATGGTCGACTCGAGTCAAGTCCAAGTTGTCCAATTTCGTAGACAGCTGGATAGACAACAATATTGGTATTCACATGCTCAAGGACCGTCTCTCTTTGGAAGAACCCGAAGAGATCACCTGACTTGACTACTGTGGGTCCTATTCTGAAGAATCCACGCTCTTCTCCAGTTAGTGAAACGTTCCACCGTATATGTTCGTTAGGACTCAGGCTCGTGGTTCGTCTCAAAATTCGCTTTCCAGGCCCTCCAGGAGATGTTTTCTTGTCTGAGACCATCCCGCTCGGGAGAGTTTCTCTGATTTCGATCCATGGGGCGGGGAGATTCTTGTTGTTATGGACAGTCAGCTCGATCGGAACAGATTCTCCAATGAATATTCTCGTAGACTCCAAAATTCGGGCTGCGGATACCCTTTCAAGGCTTAAGCGTGTCCAAATTCGAGCGGCAAGGGACAAGCCAAATATCAGACTGGCAATTACAACTAGCGGCATGAAATTCGCGGCTATCCCAATCGCAGTAAGCGCGATCGGAGCAGTTATCCAGGATTCTGTCATCAATAGTCGCATTTGAATCTCCTGCTTAGCCGAGTCTCTCTAGTCCTCCGAAACTGGCACAGGGACTTCGGATAAAATTGAGTCGATGATATTCCCCGTTTCACTGCCTCTCAGTCTGGCGTTGTTTGAGAGGACTAGCCTGTGCTCAAGCACTGGTTTTATTAGTTGCTTGACGTCACTAGGATTCACGTAGTCACGACCATATATTGCTGCTGACGCACGGGCAGCCTGAAACAGCATTAGGGATGAACGAGGGCTGGCACCTAGTTCAAGTGATGGATGTTCCCTCGTCGCGCGAATGATATCGACTATGTAGGACCGAACCGAGTGGTCAACGTTTACCAATGAGAGGCTTTTTGATAACTGCGATAATTTTCCAAGGCTTGTCACAGCCGACATATTATCGAGAGGGGATTCGTTTTCGAAGCGTTCTAGAATTTGATTTTCGCCACTTGCATCAGGATACCCAATTTTGATTTTCATAAGAAATCTATCGAGCTGCGCTTCAGGGAGAGGAAATGTTCCTTCTTGGTCAATCGGATTCTGCGTAGCTAATACAACAAAGGGATCAGGCAGCTGCATAGTGTTACCGTCGACTGTCACGGTTCTTTCTCCCATAGCCTCAAGCAGAGCGCTTTGGGTCCGAGGAGTCGCTCTATTGATTTCATCAGCCAAGACTATATTGTTCATGATCGGACCAGATTTAAATTCAAATTCAGAATGTTTTTGCGAGAAAAAATTCAACCCAATCACATCCGACGGCATCAAATCGGGCGTGAATTGAATCCTACTAAACTCTCCGCCAATGACTTTGGCAAACGTTCTGGCCATCAATGTTTTACCAGTCCCTGGTACGTCTTCAAGTAAGATATGGCCTTTGGCAAAAAGAGCGACTAATACGAGATGGATTGTCTCCGTTCCGCCCACGATTACCTCAGACACGGCCTCGGCAATTGACCTCGCGGCAACCGATATTTCTCCATTAGTTTCACTGTGATTTTCCGACATTGATCTCCCACTTTCACGCTCGATTGAATACGGTCCACACTAAACCACCTGAGTAGCATAGATGAGAGTTGTATCTTGCGATATCGCGCAATTTCATATAGCTGATTGAATGTATTACCCTTAAGATTCAATAGAGGCGGATTGCATTGGACTTGACTGAATTTAAAACGGAATGGGCGCAACTGAGAAAAAAAGTTGTTGAAGCTTTGGGAGAACTTCCTGAAACTCGTCTTTCCCGTCCGGTCCCAGATAAGGATGGCTGGACTGTCCGACATTCTCTAACCTATCTAGCCAGTCTCGACGCGCAAGTGAAGTCGATTATCTCAATGTCTGATTTATCAGCGTTTGAAACCCGCCGCTTACGAGGGGAGGCGATGTTTGCGGCTCAGTATTTACGACTGAGAGATCTAACACCATTCCTCGCCGAAAGTGCGCAAACGGCATTATCCAGTTTGTCTGAGGGGGAGGCAGCTGAGTTTCTGGGACAGGCTGATGAAGCGACGAGACTACTATCGGAAGCCCAAGATGTTCTGGTAACTATTGAGAAAGCGACGGAGTAGTCTGGATATGACCTCTGTTAACGGTAACCGCATGATTTCATTTAGAATCGAACAATATGAGTACCAACGAATATAACCAGCTCGGGGACAATTTGGTCCATGATAGGTTGTCCATTCCCAGGCAAAAAATTGAGAAACAAGATCCTTCTGATCGGGTAAATAATTTTGACGAGACGTATCTCGCAATGGATATGGATTCGGCGATAATTGAAGCGGCAAGGTGTATTGATTGCCCATCAGCTCCATGCATGGATGCGTGCCCGGTGCACAACGACATCCCTTCCGCGTTGAAGATGCTTGAAAATAATGACATCGATGGTGCTGCTTCGAAATTCAGAGAAACCTCTACCTTGCCTGAAATGTGTGGTCGACTTTGTCCGCAAGAAATACTTTGTGAAGGGGCATGTGTGGTTGGCTTTGCGCTACGAACGGATGGATCAAAGCATCCCCCCGTTGCTATTGGTCGACTTGAATCATTTATCACAGATGCTGAGAGGAAAAATCTAGGGAAGTTTCCTGTTCCAATGCTATTGCCGGCGACCGGCCGGAGCGTGGCGATCATCGGTTCAGGTCCGGCTGGTTTGACTGTTGCTGAGGAGCTGCAAATTCGCGGCCATTCCTGCACTATTTTTGATCGATGGCCCGAGGCCGGAGGCGTGCTTCGTTATGGCATACCAAACTTCAAGATGAGCAAAGCTATTCTTGAAGAGAAAATACAGTCTCTGAAGGAGATGGGTGTTTCCTTCGAAACGTCAGTAGAAATTGGCTCCGATATTTCACTTGAAGACTTGAGAGAGAGCCGGGGATTTGACTGTATTTTTCTTGGGAATGGTGCAGGGATTGGTAATTTGTTAAAAACTGATGGTGAAGAGCTCGATAACGTTTATCAGGCCACTGATTTCCTCGTGCGCGGCAATCTAGAAGATTTCGAACTGCCCGAGTCGCAGAGGGGATTACCACATGTAGGAGACGACGTAGTTGTTGTCGGGGGCGGTGACACTTCCATGGATTGCGTTCGTACCGCAATTAGGCTGGGTGCGAAGAATGTAACGTGTGTATATCGAAGAACAGAAAACGAAATGTTGGGTCGACAAGAAGAACGAGTGCATGCTCGGGAGGAAGGTGTTAACTTCGCATATCTCACCACGCCGACAAGGTTCATAGGTGGTCCGGACGGCAAAGTCAATTCTGTTGAGCTAGTAAAGATGGAATTATCCGACCCTGATGAGAGCGGCCGGCGACGACCTGTTCAGATCACAGATTCCGAATACGTGATTGATGCTTCCGCAGTTGTAATAGCGATCGGCTATAACGCGGACTCAGATATGGGTGAGACGTCAGAAGTGGAGACTGATAATTGGGGACTAATACAGGTCGATCCTAGAACCGGACAAACAAATATCCCGTATATGTTTGCTGGAGGTGATGTTGTTAATGGAGCTGATTTGGTAGTGACGGCGATTGCGGACGGCAAACGTGCCGCCACGTGGGTACACCAATATTTACTCTCGTTAAATTCGTCAGATTCTTCATCTTAGGCTAGGCTCTGGGGATAACGTTTTAGGATTTATTGGATTTACAAATGTCCGCATCTGAGACTCAAGCTTCTGGCCCACTCTCGGGAGTCCGTGTCCTTGCGTTCACACAAATTGTGGCTGGTCCATTTGCTGGTGTTGTCCTTTCTGACTTCGGGGCTGAAGTTGTGAAAGTAGAACCAACAACCGGCGAATATTATAGGAACGTGGCTGCTGTCGTGCCCGATCATGGCAAGAGATGGCAATCATTGAATCGAGGGCAAAAATCCTTGAGTGTTGATCTGCAGAATCCCAAGGGTGCTGAGCTGATTCGAAGAATCATCAAGGGATTCGATGCAGTAGTCATCAATTTCAGGCCTGGAGTGGCTGAACGTCTGGGTATAGGCTATGAAGCTCTCTCGGAAATCAATCCGAAGCTCATTTATTGCTCTATCACCGGGTTTGGCCCTGTGGGACCTTGGGCAAATGAGGCAGCAACAGATTATGTTGCTACGGCATTTTCGGGACTGGTTGCGGGTGATGGGAAAACCGATGATGACGGAGTTCCTGTGGGTATGGTTCCGTCTGTCGCTGATTATTTAACAGGACTTGCCAGTGCCGGAGCAATCAGTGCCGCTCTTTTTTCTCGTGATAAGACTGGTCACGGGCAAAAAATAGATGCATCTCTCTTGAACTCGTCATTATCCATTCAAGATTCCTTCGTAATGCGCGAGCCTGCGAGTGACTCGGTGTATCGAGATCCTATGATGGCTAGGGTCAAGGAAGCATTTGCTGGAGGTATGCCTTACAAAGAAGTATTAGCCGATCGGGTTAAGTATCGGCAGCAGTCCGCAGGACTTCCACGTCTTTACTACTGTGCCTATCAGACAGCAGATGGAGCAATTATGCTCGGTTGCCTGACTCCAAAGACCCGTAATGCCGCTCGTTTGGGTCTGGACATGCAGCATGAGCGTACCGATGATGCAAGCTTTGATCCCGAAGATCCCAAATATCACGAACAAGTTGATGAGTGGAAGAAAGAAATAACCGAGCGTGTAAGAGAGCATGGTACTGAACATTGGCTACGTAGATTGCGAGAAGTTGGTTGTCCTGTGGCTCCGGTGCAGTTCCCTGAAGAACTCTCTGAGCACGAGCAAGTCAAAGCGCTCGGTGCGATGGTCTCCCTCGAGCACCCTGTGACTGGTCCGCAAGAAGTAGTGGGTCCTATAGTGAACTTTTCCAAGACAAAAGCATCGGTACAGGGACCGTCTCCATTAATAGGTCAGCACACCGAACAATTGCTGCTCCACGGCGGTTTGACTCGCCAGGAAATAGACGATCTCTTGGAAGAGAATATTGTGCGCTAACTAGTCAGACGGATTGGACCACAGACCAGTTTGTTGTGATTGACTAGTTTCGGAGTGCTGAGGTGGTTCGATCCCAATATGTGCATATCCAAAACGGGTAAGAACCCGACCGCGAGGCGTTCTCACGATTAATCCCTCTTTTAGCAAAAAAGGTTCGTATACGTCCATTATCGTGTCTGACTCTTCAGATATAGCGGCTGCTATCGTCTCAAGTCCCGCCGGGCCTCCGTCAAATCGAATTGCCAATGCTGTAAGTAACTCACGATCCATTCTGTCCAGCCCAAGATCGTCAATTTCTAGCTGTTCTAGTGCCTTCGATGCTGTTTTTTTAGTTATCTGACCGTCAGCTCTGACGTCGGCATAGTCTCGCACTCGGCGCAGCAGTCGGTTCGCCACACGAGCAGTCCCCCTAGATCTATTTGCTATCTCGACTAGTCCGTCATGATCGAAACTGCATTTCAACACCTGCGCAGACCGGTCAAGGATTTGAGAGAGAGCTTCAATGTCGTAGAAGTCAAGGCGAAAAGTCGATCCGAATCGA